>OCVV011212083.1_pt1 | contig 12594 bp, 9 predicted proteins | sample 1539721 | NCBI WGS metagenome assembly OCVV01 (sample SAMN02144230, study PRJEB22623) | gut metagenome | biome: sheep rumen | host: Ovis aries | place: New Zealand
CAGATTCATATATAATAAGAAGATTATATTTTGCTAAAAAAAATGGTATAAATAATTATAAAAGACAAAAAGGTGATAAGACAATTCTTACAGGAATAATAAGCGATGAAGCTGATAAGTCTATGGATATATATATTGATTTAAACAGTATTAAGCATAACGTTTTTGACGAATTAACAGATCGTGAAATAGCAGATTACCTAGATAGAAAATTAAGAGAAACAAATGATGATGTTGATACATATCAAGAAATTAGTATTCTAGACAATAACTATACAAGAGATGACTATACTTATGACTTTAATGGAACAATTATATCTAATAAAAAAGTAAAAAAGATTTACCCATTGCTTTTAAAAGAATATCCTGAATTAGATAGAAAAAAATTATTACTTTATGCAATTACATATAACAGTATGATGAGTAGTGAAGAATTTGAAAATATAAGTAATATAATAATTGCAAAGGAGAAGAAAATATGAATTATCTATTAGAATTAGGTTTTAGTAATGATATAATCAATAAAATACTTGAAGTTAATGGAGAAGCAATAAGTTTATCATTTGAATGCAATGAGGAAAATATAAGAAATATAATTAACTATTTAAAATACATAGGAATAAAAAATATAGATAAATTATTAATATATGAAGTTGATTTCTTCTTAAATGATTTTGAAGAAATTAAAAGAAAAATAAGATATGAAAATTATGAAGTTATACAAAATATAAATAGTGATTATACATATATTGAAAGTTTATAATAAAAGGATTAAAGTTTTTTAATCTTTTTTCTATATTTTAATATTGAAATATAAAATAAAAAATGATATTATTTAATCAGAATAGGAGTGGAATAATGAATGAAGAATTAAATAGAGAACCAAACTCTAAAAAATCAGGAATTTTAAGTTATGCAGTATTGATATTACTAATGGTTATAAGTTGTATTTTAGCGTACTATTTTTTAATAGTAAAAGCACCAAAAAAAGAAGAAATTACAGACGATATATTATATACAAAAGAAACATTACCTAGAGTAGATGCATCTCTTGCTACACAACCACTAGTAGATGCATTCGTACTTAATTTTACTGGCAAAACAACTAAAGAGATGGGGGTAGAATACTCTAATACAGATCCAGCATACACAAAATTAATTAATAATGAAGCAGATTTAATAGTTGTTACAGAACCAAGTGCAGATGAATTAAAAAGAGCTAGTGACGCAAATGTAGAACTAGAAGTTACAAAAGTAGTTAATGAAGGATTTGTATTCTTTGTAAATAAAGATAACAAAGTAGATTCATTAACATTTGAAGAAATAAGAAAAATTTATTCAGGTGAAATAACTAACTGGAGTGAAGTTGGTGGAGCTGATGCTGAAATAATCGCATATCAAAGACCAGAAAACTCAGGAAGTCAAACTGGATTATATAGTCTAGTTATGAAAGAATTACCAGTTAAAGCTAGAACACCTAAAGAGCAAGTAACATTATCAATGGCTGGAATTATTGAATACGTATCAGACTATGAAAATGGATTAGATGCAATAGGATATTCATATTACTATTATGCTAATGAAATGTATTATAATGAGAACTTAAAATACTTAGGAATTAATGGAATTAAACCAACTTATGATACTATTAAAGATGAATCATATCCAATATTAACAGCTTATTATATAGTAACAAGAAAAGATGAAACAAATGAAAATGTTTTAAAACTTAAAGAAGATATGCTATCAAAAAGAGGACAAGAAGTAGCGACTAAAGCTGGATATGTTCCTTGTAAATAGGTGAACTATGAAAAAGGGGAAAATAATAATAATTATTATATGGATATTATTATTAATAGGAATATTCATATATTCAAAAAATAAAAAAGAGGTAAATAAAGAAGTAAGACCTGAAATAGTAGAAAAAGAATCATTAGATAAATATGAGTTTATTGATTATACAGATTATTATGATGAAAATGATTTGTTAGTTGAAGAAGTAAAGTTTGATGAAGAAAATTACAACACTTATATAAAAATATCAGGATTAAAAGATAAAGAATTAGAAGAAAGACTAAATAAATTATTTTATGACACAGCAAATAGTTTTTTATCTGAAGGGCATGAACATGTGAGCTCATATGTAAATTTTAATGCTGGTAATATATTATCTGTTACAATAAATAGCTATCACGTTGATACTCCTAAAAAAAAGTATTTTAACATTGATTTAGTAACTGGTAATGAAATTAAAATAAGTGATATCGTAAATACAAAAAACTTGATACAACCTTTATCAGGAGCATATTATGATGCCTATTCATATTCAGTAGGTGCTGAAATAAGATATCCAGCCAATTCAATAGAATTATATAATTCTTGTATAGAAAAAAATAAACCATATTGTGATGAATATTTGCAGGAAAAAACAATAGAAGAATTAAATAATCAAATCGCACAATTTGAAAAATTAATAGGTGAAATAGAAGATAAGTCACTAGAATTCGCAAGAAATTTTGATATAAATCAAGAGTTTTATATAACTTCAGCAGGAATAGTTTTACCAAATATAAAATTTGATGATGTAAATAATTATGAAACTGTTATGATAAGTACAAAAAATAATCCTAGATTATTTAATTTCTATTATAAGTACAAGACAGATGAGTCAATATTTGATGGAAGTTATACTGGAAAAAAGAATCTTATGTATGCTGAATACATGAAATATAGAGCAGATGCACCAACTGTAGAAATATTAGATTATGCAACAATTCATAATGATGAAGTAATCGCAAATTATGATGAAAAGAACTATATAGTTGAAACAGATTCTTTTAAAAAATATCTAGAAACACTAGATAAAAATAAATATTATTATTTATATAACTTCAGTGAATATCAAAAAGAAATGCATATAACACAATGTGAGATGACAAAAGATTTATATGAAAATGAAGTAAAAAAAGAAATTGCTGATTCAATACTAAAATCAAATCATACACAAGGTTATTATAGTATTAAAAATGATAATGTAACATGTACAAATATTTCATTTTTCAGAGATAATTATAATGTTTCAATCGTATATGATGAAGATTATAATAAAATAATTAATATTTTAAATAATGAAGAAAAAACAAATGAGATTAATAACTATATAAAAACAAGAAAAAATGAATTATTAGATAATAATAAAAAAGTGCTTATTAATATAAATAGCGTTACTGAATCACAAATAACTATAGAAATATTATATTCTGACGATTATAGTTATAATCAAAAAGAAATAAAAGTATTTGATTTATAGAAATTCCATATTAATGGGATTTCTTTTGTGTTATAATCTTTTTAAGAGGTGTTGTTATGAAAAAGGGGAAGATAATATTAATAATTGTATGGATATTAATATTAGTTGGAATACTAATATATTCTAATAATTCAATTAAAAAGATTAAGCCAATTGATATTGTAGTAGAAAATGAATCGTTAGAAAACTATGAATATATTGATTATACTGGAATGTATGATACTAATGATTTAAAAATTGAATTAATAAAAATTGATCAAGAAAAAATAAAAGCAAATTATTTAAAAATATCAGGTTTAAAAAATAAAAAAATAGAGAATAAAATCAACAACAAATTATATAACTTAGTAAATGATTTAATGGATAAAGGATATAAAAATATTAGTGAAGATGTAGGTTTAAATGCTTTTAATATTTTATCTATAAAGACTAGTGCAACTGGTCAGGATAATAAATCACATTATCAAGCATTTAATATTGATTTAACTACTGGTAAGGACATAAAATTTGAAGATGTAATTAACACTAAAAATATTACTGGACCTATATCAAAAGCATATTATGATACTGCTTCATTTTCAATTGGAGCGAGATTGAATAGTATAAGCAGAAATATATCAATGTATAATTCTTGTATAAATTTTCAATCAAAAAATTGTTTAGAATATTTAGGATTTGATTCATTAGAAGATGCACTAAATAAACAAGAAGAATTAAAAAATGCATTAAATAACATGGAAGATGAATCATTGGAATATGCAAGAAATTTTGATTACAATAATTTTATATTATTACCAGAAGGTATAAGTATATTAGATATAGATATTCATGGTATTAAAAGTTATAATGATATGCTAATAAGTACAAAGGATAATCCAAAATTATTTAATTATTATTATAAATATAAAGACAAAGATATTTTTGATGGAACAACATCTGGATATAAGAATCTATTTATGTCAGATCATAATTTCTATTCTATTTTTAGACATTACGATATAAGAAAAATAGAAGACTATGGAATAATAGAATATACAAATTTAATAAAAGAAGCAGATAATAAAATAATAAATCAGTTTTTAGATAAATATGAAAAACAACTAGATCCTAATGTTTTTACATTAGCATTGAGTTTTAATACAATGAAAGACATCAGTTTTACAGAATGTAGAATGTCAAAAGATGTATATAACAATAGAATAAAAAAAGTAATTGCCGATAATAGAGTTAAAAGTCATTATGAAGAAATGTCAAATTTAGGATTAAATGATGAAGAAGATGTTACTTGTGAATTTAGAAAAGCATTTAATTATTACACAGATATATTATTTACAACAAAAATAATTAATGATGAAGATATAAGATTTTATGTAACTATAAGTGGTTTAAAAGATAAAAATAAAGAACAAGAAATAAATGATAAAATAAAAAATAAAGCCTATGAATTAAAAAATAATAACTGTAGAGATATATTTATGAGTGCAGAAAGTATAGAAGATGAAATAATTAAAATTAAACTAAGTTATAAAGATAGTGATAATAAAAAAATAGAAGAAATAATTCAATTTGATATATAAGGAGGTTATTATGGAACTATTACAAGTATTTGATGAAAATAAAAATATGTTAAATGAAAGTATAGAAAGAGATAAAAAGAAAGAATTACCAGAAGGAAAATATTTTATGATTATACTTTTATTTATAGAAAATAATAATAAATTCTTAATACAAAAAACATCAGAGAGTAGAGAAAGCGAATTTGCAACAACTGGTGGACATGTAACATATGGAGATACTGCATTAAAAACAGTTATAAAAGAAGCATATGAAGAATTAGGATTAGTATTAGAAGAAAATGAAATAAAAGAAATAGAAACAGTAACACATAAATTAGCACATGTAGGAATTTATTATTGTAATAAAAAAATAGACATTAATAAATTAAAAACACAAGAGGAAGAAGTAGATAGTTTATACTGGATGAGTATAGATGAAATTAATGAATTAATTAAAGAAGATAAATTTAGAAAGAGTAACATTATACCTTTTCAAAAAGTATTGGAGAAAACGAGATAAGAAAATATGGGAATAATATATCACGGAAGTTCAACGAGAGGACTTACTAGATTAGAACCTCATAAATCAACACATGGAAACTATCTATATGCAACTAAATATAAGGAACTAGCAGTCATTTTTTCATCACGTTGTGGAGATGATTGTACATATGCATTATATAGAAACAATAATGATGAACCATGGACACTTGTAGAAAGAATACCAGAAGGATTCAATACTATGTTTTCAAATAGTGCCTCAATTTATACCTTAGATGATTCAACTTTTAAAGACATTAATACAGGATTTTCTGAACTAGTATCTAATGTAGGAGTTAATACAATTAGTGAAGAATATATTGAAAATGTATATGATAAAATAAAAGAATTACAAAAAAATGGACTAATAAAACTATATACCTATGCAAATAAACCAAAAGAAATACCAAATGATAATTCTGATCTTATAGATAAAGAAATAAGACAAAACAAAAGAGAAAATAATTCAATAACTAGAAAATCATTTGAAAGACTAATACTTCTTCACCCAAACTTAATGAATAAAATAAATCAAAAACTAATTGAACTTAATCTTGAACCATTTAATAATAATGATTTAATTAACTTATTTGAAGAAGCAATATTAAAACAAGCAATATATCCAAATTATGAACAATACATAAACTCAATAGTTATTTCTATTTCAAAAACTTATCCAGAATTAAAACCAATATTTGAACAAAAACTACAATTCTTTAATCTAACAAAAAATGAACAACTAGAAATACTATTTAATAGACTAAATGAATATCCAATAAAAGAACAATATATAAATGATGAAAGAACCTTCTCTGAAATAGGAAAAGAAATATTAAAAGAAATAAAAAAAGAAAAACAAAGATAATACCTATAGACAAAATTCGACAAATTATGATATTATTTATTTAGAAAGCGCTAGTACGAGGCTTGAAAGAGTTTTTGTATTAGCGTTTTTTTAGAAGTAAAGGTGAAACCGGATTATGAAATCAGAATTAATGTTTAAAACTATAAGTGAAGAATTAGCAAAAATAAAAGTTTTAGTAGACTCAAACAATGATATAAATCTAAGTGATCAGAATATTTTTTTAGAAGATATTGTTGGAAATATTTTAAACCTAATATTAGGCATTTCTTTAGAAAATACAAATCTTAATATAAGCAATTATCCTTCAATAGATTTAAAAGATGATTTATCAGAAATAGCAGTTCAAGTGACAACAAATGTAAATCATTTAAAGATTCAGAATACATTGAATTCCTTTTTTAAAAACAATCTAAATGAGAAATATAAAACATTGTATATAGTTGTATTTGATAATCATAATTATAGAGATGGTTTTGATATAAAAAAAGGATTTAATTTTGATAAAAATAAACATATTATTACTTATAATAAGTTAATAAATTTAATAAAACATACAAATGATGCATCAGTTCAAGAAGGAATATATAACTATGTATGTAATTGCATAAAAAATAATAAGTATAATGTAGACTGGATGATTAATAATACAGTTAAATCATTAAATAATTTAGGAAAAAAATATAACAAAAAATTGAATGTCTACAATTCTGAAGAAAGAAAAATTGAATTGTTTTTTTGCAAAGAAAAATGTCAAAATGAGATATATAAGATAATAAATGACATGATAGTGCATATTGAAAATGAAGACTTTAAAGTTCAAATTGATGTAGATGAATTGCATGATAATTTTGGATTAGATAAACTTAAAAAAATATTACTTTATTTTGATGAAATAAATACAAAAGTTATTAATAAGTTTGAAAAAAAGCCAGAAGATTATAGTAAACTATATTCATTTAAAAAAAAGTATGATACATGCCTAGTTGAGTTAAAAGAATTAATAGATTACTATTTTTTTAAAGTTATGATTTACAAGGGTGTAGCTGGTATTGGGAAAAGTCATACATTAGCATATTTTATAAATACTTCATATATAAAAAATAAAAAACCAGGATTGTTAATTTTGGGGCAGGATTTTTATAGTGAAGAAAATATAGAAATTCAATTAAGCAAAATATTAACTTTTTCATCTGATTTTTCTGAAATGTTAAATCATATAAATCAATTAGGAGTAATAAGAAATATTAATATTCCAATTATAATAGATGGTATAAATGAAAGCCCAAACATTCATATATGGAAAAGAGGCTTGATTAATTTAATAGAACAGATTAATCATTATTCAAATTTGAAGTTAATTATTTCAATTAGAGATACATATTATGATTTTTGTATACCGGATGAAATTAAGAGTGCTAAAAATGTATTATTAAGTGAAAACGAAGGATTTAACACTGATGATTTAGATTTTATAAAAGAGTTTTTTGACTTTTATAAGATAAAAATGCCAATATTTCAAATTTTAAATGGTGAATTCTCCAATCCATTATTTATGACAATATATTGTGAGATGGTAAGTAAATTTGATATAGATGTAAATGAATTAGAGTATACTAATTTTATAGAAATATATGAAAAATATTTGTTAAAAATAAATCAATTATTTCTTGAAAAATTTAAACTCTTAAGTAAAGAAAATATAGTAAAAAATATTCTATATTTTTATGTTAGTAGATTGATAAATGATAAGAAAAATATAACATACGAGGATTTTTTAGATATAATTCAACCTATTAGTGAAAAATACACACTAAATAAGGTCGAAATCCTAAACTTTATAATAGATAATGGACTATTTTATATTGACATAAATTTTGGCAAAGAAATAATTCGATTTTCATATGAAAGATATGAAAAGATTTCTGCTGCAAATTATTTGTTAGATAAAATTAAAGATGTGGACAGCCTTAGATATGAATTAAACGAAGGATATTTAAATAAGTATATTAATAATTATAATTATTTTGATAATGGCATTTTAGAGGAATTGGTAAATGTAATTCAATTAAAGTATCAAACAGATTTCTTTTCTTTAATAGATTTTAGCAAAACAACTTTAGAACATTATATAAAAATCAATTATTTAAAAAGTTTAGTATGGTTTAAAAATTCATATGATTCAAAGATAGTAGTAAATAACATAAAAAATATCTTGATAGATAATAACTACATAAATAATATTATAGACATATTTATTAGAATGTCCTTTATTGAAAGTAATCCACTAAATATCACTATTGTTGATGAATATTTGGGTAAGTTATCTATGCCATTATTAGATTATCATTGGACAATGGCTATAGAAGATTATTATTCGAATTATAATAGTAAAACTATAGATAATATAATCAATTATTGCTTAAATTATAGTAATGATAATATAAATGATAATTCCATATATCTAATAAGTATTTTGCTTAGTTGGTTACTAAGCTCATCAAATAGATATATAAGAGATAGGGCAACCAAAGCCCTAGCACAAATATTAAAAAATAAACATCATATTTCTTTGAAACTCTTGAATCATTTTAAAGATGTTAAAGATATGTATATATTGGAAAGAATAGTTGCTGCAATATATGGAAGTGTAATGAGAAGTACACTAAATAATGATATCGGTGATTTATCATCTGGGTTATATAATATCATTTATAGAAATGACAAAACCATAGACAATATTATAATCAAAATATATAGTTTAAAGTTTTTTAGATTTGTTAAAATAAAGTATTCAATCAATTTTTATGATAATATAGAATCTGAGAAAAAGTCTAAATGGTATAGTAAGTTTCCATCAAATGAAGATATTGATACCTATAAGTTTGATATTGAAGAATGCAAAAAAGACAAGAAAAAACTTGCAAACGAAATTATAATTGATTCAATGGTTACTGAATATGGCAGGGGAATTAGTTGCTATGGAGATTTTGGAAGATATACGTTGCAATTTTATTTACAACCATTTGAATATTTATTCGATGATATTCAATTGCTAGCTAATGTGGCAACAAAAAGAGTATTTGAATATGGATATGATTATAAATTGTTTGGAGAATATGATTTACTTATTAAAGAAAATCAAGGTAGACATGAACATTCTATTGAACGAATTGGAAAAAAATATCAATGGATAGCAACATATGAATTATTATCTAAGCTGTATGATAACTTTATTCCACAATACAGTGTCTACAGTGATGATATTATAGATATGGCAAATAGGAATTACTATGATTTGAATCATCTTAAAACAACAAATTTAGACGAAGTAGTTTATGTGCATTATACACTTGAAGAAGAAAATTCTTCTTTATTAAATATTGATACAACAAACTATATATTGAAACAAAATAAAGCAAATGAATATTTTAATGCCAAGAATTTTGATGCTTCAATCGAAGAAAAATACCAAAATTATTTAATAAAAAATGTAGATGGAACAATGTATATTAATCTTTTTGGATTGTATTCTCTTGAAGATAGAAAATACAATTTAAAAAATGTTGATAGAAACACAATGAATTTGGTTTGTACAGCAATTGTTTATTCTGATAAACAAAAATTGGAAATAAGTAATTTCAAAGATTATTCAGAAGGACATTATAATGAAATCTTCAATATTCAATTATTTGACTTTGGCAATTCATTACAATATGATTTAGAATACAATAGAAGATATGGAATGCAAGATTATTATCAGAATTACCAGACTTGTTATGAACAATACATATGGGAAGGAGTATATGATGAATCGATAATAGATTACATTAAAATATTATCTCCACAAAAATGGATAATTAAAGAATTTGGATTAAATAGAAAATCTGAAAGTGAATGGGTTAAAGATAATAAAATATTGTGTATGCATCCTAATATAAAAGAAGGAAAACAAGAACTTTTATTTAGATATGATGAATTTATAGAATTCTTAAATAAAAAAAATCTTAACATTGCATGGACAATATTTTCTGAAAAAAATCACAATGGTAAAATAAATAATTGGAGAGTAAATATGTTTTATAATTATAAAACTGAATCTTTTGAAAAAGAAGTTTATAGTGCTGAAAAATTAGAAGTAAAAAGTTTATTTTAAAAGAGATATGGAAAAAAACTGAATCGTATTTAAAATATATAATAAAAGAAAAAAATTAATTATTATGAATATTATAAAAATAAGTTATGTAATAATAATGTTATCTTTTATTAAGAAGAATAGCAAGTATATGGTGTAATATTAATATATGTAGGAGGTTCTTATGAGTAAAATAAATCAAATGAAACGAGATATTGATAAAGATATTAATGATATAAAAGAAATCTTGAAAAGTAAAGATTGTAATGCTTTATTAGATATACACAAATATATGGATGGTAAATATCAAGCAAAAATTGAAACTTGGGGATTAAGCCAATATGGGTGGTTAGACAAATTAGGATTTGATTACACTCTTATAGGAACAGAGGGAATAATTGATAATTTGAGAAACATGATTGGTAAGTTAGAAGGTTATAGGCAAGATATAGAGTTAAATGCTTATAAAATGATGTGCGGCTCTTCAGGTAAAAATATTAACATATATAATACAAATAGTAATAATAATATAAATAATAATGTAATCGACTTTAGTATATTGGAAAAACATATAACTAATAATGAAACAATGACTGACGAACAAACAAAAGAGGCACTATCTTATTTAAAAGAATTGCAAATTATTTTTGAGTCTAAAGAAACAAGAAAAACCAAATGGGAAAAGGCAAAGAAAATTATTGGTTGGTTATTGGATAAAGGTGTAGATGTGGCACTATCTTATTTACCAACAATAGTATCAATGATAAGCAAGTAGGTGAAATATGGACTTTACTGGATATATTGAATATGCGAAAAAGATTTATACGTTTACATATAAGGATAAACTTCTCACACTTATAATAAATAATCCAATGTCAAATGAGTCATGGCTTTTTAATTCACCTGAAAGAGTAGATTATTTAAAAGGATATACATCACTAGGCAAAGAAATATTTTTTTATGTAGATGATGATATAACTAAATTTAATGGGGTGATTAAGTGTTATCCTAAAATAGTTATTTATTCTACAAATCAAAATTATAGTTTATCAAATACACAATATTGTGCTTTAAAATTTAGCGGCGGAGTTATTAATAATTTTTATAGTAATCGTCATATATTTGATGGAGATATTGATAATGGAATAATTAAATTTAAAGAATTAGAACAAGCTAAAAGAGAAGAAAATATTACAATAGATAACAAGAAGGCGGTATTTCAGATAAGTGTAAGTTATCCATCTATTCGTTATGGTGCTGGAATTACTATTGGAAGTATTAATTCTACAATTAGGCTTATCTATAATAAATCTTGGAAATCAGAAGATTTAATTAAATCGATTTTAAAAATTAATGATTTATTTTTCTTTTGTATGAACAGAATATGCTTTGATTTCGATAAGATTTTTTTAGAATTAAGAAATGGAGATGGTAAATTTTTTAATGCTGCTGAAATATATGTTCCATATGATAAAAGCGAGGATACCCCAAAAAATATGATAGATTATTTGTCTATAGAAGGAAAACTAAATAAATTGTTTAAGATATTAGATAAAGTAAACTATTTAACATATAGTATTCCAACAGATAGGAGAGAATTCACTTCTATTACAGCTACTAACTATTCAAATATGTTTTCTGCTTTTCAATCTTTATATAACTATTGTTATTCAAAGAGAGGAATAGTTTATGATGATAAAGAATTCGATGAATTAAAAGATGAAATAATTTCAACCCTAAACTCAATATCAGAAAAATATAAAAACGTTAATAGCAAAAAAAGAAAATATGTTAGTAAGTATATTAATATAGTTAAACGTTCTAATTTAACTTTGGAACACATGATAATTCAGGAAATAGAAAAATATATTTATATATTAAAAAAAATACCGGATAAAAAATATATCTCGATTATGGAAAATTACAGCGAGATAGTTAAGGATGCAGTACATGATAGAGATTTAATAACTCATAATGATGTTTTTGCACCTAGCGATAATGATATTGCCGTGTATTTAACTATAAAAAGACTTATATATGTTATGGTATTAAGAAAAATAGGTTTGTCTAATAACAAAGTTAAAATTATGATTGATAATTTAAATTCATTAAGAGTAATATAAAAAAAGCATAGCTACTTAGTAAAAAAATATAATAATAGAAACCTCTATTTAATATTTTTAGATAGAGG
>OCVV011349997.1_pt1 | contig 12593 bp, 16 predicted proteins | sample 1539721 | NCBI WGS metagenome assembly OCVV01 (sample SAMN02144230, study PRJEB22623) | gut metagenome | biome: sheep rumen | host: Ovis aries | place: New Zealand
GTTTTAAAATATATTCCATCCATTACAAGTCCAAATGCTGAAAAATTTTCTAATGGAAATACTTCTGTTAAGTATTCGTTTACATTTCTTTTAACCTCTTTATCTTTATCAAATAATCTAAGCATAGTCTTTCCTCCTATTAGGCTAATTATTATGGCCTATTTCAATTTCAAAATCACTAAAATTATAGCATAAAAAAGGCAGATTTTACACTAATCTGTCAAAGTTTATAACATTTATTGAGCTTTAATTAATATTTAAAGAATACTCCATAATCATATGGCTACTTGGTTTTTTCTTATTTTTATAGTATTTTTCCCAAAGAATACTATGAATACTTCAACTATTATATTTAATACATTTGATACTAATCTAAGATAAAATTGTTGCCACCCAATTTATATTAGCATTATTTTCATTTTTCCTACTCAGTTTCTTTAATAAATTGCTCACAACACGCTTTTATTCTTTCTAATTCTAAACCAGTTGCTTTTAATGTATTCCAACCAAATTCTTTTGCCATATCTATATTATCTTGCCTATCATCTACAAATAATATATCTTCCGAATTAAATGATATTTTTTCAATAACTTTTTCATAAATTTCTCTACTTGGTTTTTTGCAATTCATTTCAAATGATAAAAAAACATAATCATATTTTGATAAATCAACTTGCTTATTTAATCTTTCTTTATCAAATACCGTTAAATTTGATAATATTCCTATATAACATTTATCTTTTAAAGATTTTTCATAATCTGCTACATCTTTATAATAATCTATCTTATCAAATATTTCTTTATATAATTTAATAAATTCTAGATATGTAGTTTTAAATTTATACTCATTAGCAATTTGATTATATACATCCTCAAAATCAGAGATTGTTGATATACTAGATAACTTATATTTACCAAGTTTAGTAAAGATATTATCATTTCCAATATAACCACAAGCTTTAAATAAATCATTAAATGCATCATAACATGTGTATCCTATAGTGTGTGATTCTACAATATTTCCCCAATCAAATAATATTAATTTTTTTCTCATTTTTCACCCCTATTTTTTAATACTTCTACAGCTTTATCACGATGAAGTTCTTTAACAATTTCTATTTTATGATTAGAATATTTTGCTAATACATCTATATCAGTTATCACTTCTGGGCAATAAAGATTATTACTATCTTGTAATGTCGCTGCATAAACTAATTTTGATATACCTTCATAAAGAATTGCACCCATACACATCATGCAAGGTTCACAAGATACATATATAACTGTACCCTTTAAATCACCATATAAATTTTTATTTTTAGATGCACTTTCGATAGCTTCTAATTCTGGATGTGAATACATACTTTTTTCCATTAAAGTATTATCATCACTTCTGCCTATTATCTCTCCATTTTTAACAACAATGGCCCCATATGGATATTTAGCATTTCTACTAATTTCAATTGCTATATCAATAAATTGTTCATCCTTCATGAGTACTCCTCCTACTTTTCATCAAGCATAGTATGTTCTTTAAATACATAATGCTTATTGCATAATCTTTTAATACTATCTCTATGCGTAACTATAATATAAGTTTTATCTTTTAAATACTTATCAATCATATTTACTATTCTTTCTTCTGATTCCTTATCTAGATTAGATGTTGGTTCATCAAAGAAGTAAACATCTTTATTTATTAAAATTCCTCTTATAATGTTTAACCTTTGTCGTTGCCCAGCAGATAGTTTAACCCCTTTTTCTCCAACCACTTCTTCTAGGCCTTTATCCAAATTAGAATACCAGTCCATTAATCCAGCATCTTCAAACATTTCAAATATTCTTTTATCACTAATATTCTTTCCAAGCATTAAATTATCTCTAATTGACATATCAAACAACTCAACATCTTGAGAAATATATACAATATCTGGCTTTTTATTATTTACAATTTTGCCATCAAACATTATGCTACCACTTTTTAAATGATAAGTACCAGACAAGATATTTAGTATTGTAGTTTTACCTTGTCCAGATTCCCCCATAACACTAATTTTATTACCTTTTCTAATACTGAAATTAGGAATTTTAATTTCTTTACTTCTATCTTTATATGAAAAAACTCCATCCCTTATTCTAATTTCATTCCATCTATTTGTAGAAGTAAAATCATCACCATCACCTATAATAGTATCAAGTTGCTTCTTATTGATTTGAAAACTAAATATATTTTCTATTCTTTTAGAACAAGTACCCAAATTATCAGCAACTCTTCCGATTACACTTATATAAAACACTAAATATGGTAACGCATCCTCTCCTTGCTTTAACATAACAAAACAAAAAATAATAACAATTATATAAACAAGATATGTAAATGCATTAAAAACAACATGAATATTGGCTGTTTTATTTTCATTGACTTGTAATTCTTTTAAAAAGATATTTTCTTTCTCAACAAGCTTTTCATTTGAAAACTTTTCAGCATTAAGTTTAATAACTGTAAATATATTTTGAATAAAATCTATTAATGTACCATTGTAATTTGCTCGTGCTTCATTCATACTTTTTCTAGCTTTCTGTCTTTCCTTTTGCATTATATATCTAACTACAAATGCAATAAGAAAAATTAAGGTACATATCATCCCTAAAAAGATTGATTGCTTACATGACATATATATAAATGAAATTAATCCTATAAGAAGTGGAATAAAATCATACAAAACATTTTCAATAATAATTGCATAGTCTTGGGATGATCTTTCTATTGAACTTTGAATATAACCAGAATGATATTTAGTTAAATTCTTGGGATCAAGTGTTTGTAACTTTTTATAAAAATAATTTTTTGCATCATATTCTATTTTAAATAAAAACATTTGAGCAAAATGAATAAATAACCATTTAAAAACAACTGATATTATAAAAATAATTATTAATACTACTAGTAAATTATATAACTTAGTAATTGTTAAAGGACTAGTTGCATAGTGGGAAAAGCAAAAAGATATCCCATAAGCTAATCCACTTTGAATAATACTCAAAATAAAAACTAAAATCATTCTCTTCTTATCAACAAACTTAAACATATCCTTCATTTATATCACCTCTATTTTTATTTAGTATTGCCTAAAAATTGATTACACTTTATTAAACAATTCTTTCGTTCTTTTTTTGTCTATTTAAACCAAAAAATTTAATTAATAATTAGCGTTGTTTAAAAAAATTAATGGTATTTTTAAATACATCTTCGATTTTTTCATACAGTGAATGGGATGCTTCAAAGTAAATCTCTTTAATATTGTTTTTTACACAAAATTCATCCGTATATTTTGTATTTAATATCAAATCATTATTACCTGATAAAACTAGAATATTATCACTAAATCTTTCCAAATAATCTGGAGAGAAATCTCGACATTCATTAATCATTTTCATTCCAAACCTAAAGTTTTTAGCCCCAACTATTGTAAAACCATTTTTTTCTAATAATCCACTATTATAGGCAGCCACTATATCTTTTCCAAATATTGAATCTTTGTTTAAAAAACAGCTATCCAAAGGATATAAACATGGACTATACATAACAATTTTATTTGGATTAATATCTTTATTCTCACTTAAAAATTTGCATAATACTGCAGCACCATAAGAAAAAGCTAAAAAATTAACATGATTCTTATCGAGTACTTCACTAGCAAAAACTAACTTTAACTCGGAAACACTTTTCGATAATGTGACATCATAATCATTTCCTTCGCTTTCTCCGTGTCCTGAAAAATCAAACAATACAACTTTAAAATTATTTTGCATTAGTCTTTGTGCCAAAGTTTGGAAATAGCTATCATCCATAGTTCTACCTTTTCTACACCCAGTTATTCCATGACAAAATATTATCGTTTGCACTACATTATCTGGTGTATATGTTTCAACATATATTTTTTCATTATCACTATTAAATAAATACTTATTTTCTTTCATCTAAATCAACCTTTTCTATTAAATTTTCTTCATATAATAAATTGCATAACTTTCAAATCCAAGCTTTTTATATAAACTAACTGCTGGAGTATTATTTTCAAAAGCACTTAATGTAATATACTTAGCACCTTTAGTCTTTGATACTTTGCTAAACTCCTCAATTAGTTTAGAACCAATATCATTATTTCTATATTCCTCATCTACATATAAATGATTAAGATATGATATCTTCTCTTCATAATAAATATTTTCCATTATATATCCATCTATTAAGCCAACGATTTTACTATCAATTTCGGCTACTAGAAAAATTCCTTTTCTAGATCTTATTCTTTTTTTAATCATTTGCCCTTCTTTTTCGGAAACTTTATATGTCTTTTTTATATTATTATCAAAAACTTTTTCAGAATCAAATAATTGCTGATATAAATTAATGATATCATTATAATCATTTATATTAACTTTCCTTATATTCATATTCCACCTCATCTTTTTCATATATTGCAAAAAATATCACCAAACAGTTTATATTTATTCATTTAAATCAAATCTAGCTTCTCAAATATATATTTTCGTTTTTTAGTAAAGATGTTTTTGTTGCTTTTAGATATTCCACTTCTTCTTTAAGACTTTGCAAGTTAGGAAAAATATTTATATTGAAACAATTATAATGTTAACGACATCACTTACAGTCATATTATCAGTATTTATTTTTTTACCTTTAATTTATTACTTTCAAATGTATTAATACATTTATCTACTTGACTATAAGCCCATTCAGTACTATTTTCTCTAGAATCTAATCTACCAATGATATTTTCTTTAGAAGCACATAAAATAAAATGATTAATTTTAATACCAGATATCTCCAATTGATTAACGATTTCCTTATAATAATGATTATTAGTTATTGTCATAGGTACTATTATTATTTCATAAATCGAACACATATACTTTAAAATATCCGAATTAAGAGTTCTCCATAATTCATAATCCTGAAAATCATCTTTTTCATAATTAAACAAACTTGATAAAAGACCACCAATTTCTTCTGAATCATAGATAATAGATTTATCTAATTTACTTTTCAATAATTTAGCTGTAGAAGTTTTACCAACACCAAAGCTACCATTAATCCATATAATCATAGTTTTTCCTCTTTTATTAAAATTTTAACCGCCAATATCAATATACTTTTTTATACTTTAGTAATTATTACAATCTCATTATCATTTTTTCATATTTCTTACATATTCTGCAAGAGGAAGATCAGCAGGTGACAAATTATAATCTAAAATTTTATCCTTTCCCACCCATATATATTCAGAATGATCATGTAATTTTATCTCCCCAGAAATATATTTACATTCATACAAACGTAAATCAATTGCTTTGGTTGGATATTTATAAATGTTATTAATCAAAAATTTGATTGCTTTAATATTAATTTCTAGTTCTTCTTTAATTTCTCTTTCAATCGTAGTTTTTTCACTTTCTCCTTCTAATACTTTTCCACCCGGAAACTCCCATGTGCCAATAGCATCTTTCAACCCAGTTGATCTTCGAGCTATTAAAAACTTATTATTCTTCTCTATCAATCCAACCACAACAGTAGTAATATTTGAACCATATTTTCCACTTATATACTTATGTATCTCCTTCCAAGAATTAACTCTTTTGCCTTTTACTCTTTTCGCTTTGTTTAAAGAAGAACTAACTAATATAGAATCAACTCCCAAATCTTTAGCACGATCAACAGTATCAACCACATCATCAATTAAAATATCTATTTTCTCTTCTTTTAGTATTTTATCTTTATAAGTACAATTTACTATTAACTTATCATATTTAATACCATTATTAACTAAATATTTAGAACATTTTTCATAAGCATTACCATAATAATCATCTGATCTAGCAGTAATAATTATTATTCTATATCCTTCACTATGTAATTGCTCAATTACTTCTTTAGCATATTTCTTTATTTTTACTTGATTACTAAAAACATGATTTAAGCTTTTATAAAATTCAATCGTAGTATTGTTTCTATAAAACCCTTTTATAATATCTTCCATATTATCAATAAGTTCTCTATTATCACTCTTTCTAAAATATCTTTTAACAAAACAATTTGTATTAGTAATTGTATCATCAATATCTATACCTATTGTTATCATAGATTAATACCTCCAACTCATAAAAATTATCTTCCCTATCGTCGTATCAACAATTACAAAATTATTATTTTCTATTTCATAAGTTCACAGTTTTTCATAAAAACTAAGCTTCAATCACCACACCTCAAATACTATACTTTGTGGTCTTTTTCTTTTTTCCTAATATTTCTATTTAAAATGTAATTAACAGATTTTACTTTATAATACTAGTTTTTTTTTAGTTTTTTCTCCATTATTCATTTATATTACAACATTTTTAAACCTATAATATTTAACGATTAAAAAGGCTATCAAAAATAAAAGGAATAAATCAACAATAGTCCCAATATATACTATTATACTTTGTGTAGAAGTAAATATATACGTGGCCCAACTTATATTGGCAAGAAGTTGCAATGATATTGTGCCTAAACTATAGTCATTACTAGACTTTGTTTTTACTAATTTTATAATTTGTGGTATAGTCTGCATATAACTTAAAATATAATATATTGTACAAAAAATAGCCATATAACCTCCTACTTTAATAAAGTATCAATAAAAGACTTTTACTTTTATACTCTTTTTCATTTACTAAAAGTTGTTTTCCCATTTCCGTCCCATATTCTCTTTTTCTTTTTCTTTTAAAGATGAAAATAAATCTATTTCTAATTTATTACATATGGAACATAACACAATGAAAACATCTGCCACTTCACTTTCTATAGTGTCATAATTTTTTATTTTATTATTATCAATTGACATTGTTGTTTTTTCCTTTCTAATAGCCTTAGCCAATTCTCCCATCTCTTCTGTCAATAATAACATAGCTTGTTCTATACTTTGCTTCGAAAAGCCTCTTATTTCACTTACTTTTTTTATATAATCTTGCACTTCATGAAGTATATTACTTTCACTAAGACTTTTCAACAAGTCTAATTGCTCTTTACTCACAATTTTACTCCTTTACTTAATTGTTTTTATATCAAAATCATCATATATTCCAGCATCTATATATTTTTTTATCATTATTTACTTTAATAAGATATATGTAATATCATCAGGATAATTAATACTTTTAATCTTACTAGCAAGAACCTCCTTATCAAAACACCATTTCTCGTTAGGAAAACCTAAAGCATTAAAAAAGCCATCTGTACATATCAATATACTATCTACATCTTCTTTTAAAACATCTAATAAAATACCACTTTTTATTGAATTAAAATCTGTTGACCCAACTGGATAACCATTTTTTTTATTGGCATATTTTCGATATTCTTTCCATATTGATAACTTCATATTAGTTTTATCATCTTCACTAATAACTAATTTATCTATTTTCTCTATTTTGTTAGCCCAACGTTTTTTAAATTTTTCAAATCTATTATCATATATATTTTTAATTTCACCATTTTTATATAATATTGAAATTAACGAATCACATAAAACATATAAAAAATATTTTTTATTTTCTTCTTTTACTGCTGCAATAGTAAAAGTAGGTAACTCATATTCACTATACTTTTCAATATTACTAATTTTTAAATTACTTTTTTTAATAGCATCTATAAAATTTCCCTCTATTGAGCTTTTATTAGTAATGTTATTTTTTAGCCACTTCATATATTCATACACATCAGAAGTATTGCTAAACAAGTTATCATTAAATAATGGTGTTGCCCCATCAATTACATAGCAAAAACCATCCATATGATTTGATATATCACGATTATATATATCATCACCTTTTTTTGTCCCACTACCTAAAATTATCATTCTATATCTCCTATTTTCAAATATATTATTTAAATCCTTATAAATAATTTTTTACCACCTGTACATCTTAATTCATATCTTACATGAATTACTCTACTTTCATTAGAGCATGTCTAAAGCTTTATCAATAACCCCATTTTTTTATATTCATAATCTTTAGAATTCAATCGTTTAATTACCTTTCTTCTTCTTTTCAACTAACTCTTTATGATAAAAATAATTTGTGTATTTTATATTATTTTGTTTGCAATAATGATTTATTTCATTAGCCAAACCTTTCCAATAACTATCATTTTTATTTATATATATATCAATATAATTTGTATATAAATTAGGATATTTAACCCTAATATACTCTAAAATTTCTTTTTTATAATCCCCTCTTAGATTAAGGTTTTCAAACCAATATTCATCGATATAATCTTTAGTACATTCTATTATATCTTTCCATTCTGTTATATAAGGAAAAATAGGTGACATAAATAAAACAGTATAAATTCCATTATGATGCAATTCTTTTAATGTATCCATTCTTTCTTTTATAGTACTTGCATTATCCATATCACTTCTAAACTTTTCATCCAACGTATTAATAGACATACATACAACTAAATTATTAATTTGTTTTAATAAATCAATATCTCGTAAAATTAATTTTGACTTTGTAGAAATAGATAAATTACAATCTGAATGAACTAACTGCTTTAATATATTTCTTGTAATACAATAATCTTTCTCATATTCATTATAACAATCTGTAACGGATGATAAAAAAACGTTTTTTCCAGAAATTTTTTTCAAATTAATTGGCTTATCACATTTTTTTATATCAATAAATTCTCCCCACTTTTCTTTATGACCAGTAAATCTTTTCATAAAAGATGCATAACAATATTTACAACCATGCGTACAACCAACATATGGATTAATGACATAATCACTTGCTGGTAAATTAGATTTTGTTAGATAATCATTTGTATTTAATTCATTTATTATCATTATTTAACTCCCTAAGTATTTATTATACAATAATATCAAATATATCAAAAATTTTAACTATGGTGATCATTCTGTTTAACAAAAAAAAATAAAAAGAATCCTTTAAACATTATCAAAGACATAACTTTATATCAAATCATTATAATTCATATTCTTTGACTTCAATATTCTTTAATCCTAAATTAAGCATTTTACCATCTTTAGGAATACCATTAAAATATACATAAAATGCTTTTGAAACTCCACTATGTGCAACTATTAATACTCTTTCATAATTTTTAGTTTTAAGCTCATCTAAAAATTCCTTTATCCGATTGCAAAGATGAGGAACTTCCTCTTCTGTTCCATACTTAACATTTGTATAATAATTCCAAAACTCTTCTCTATCAGTAGAATCTGTTGATTTACCTTCCAATGAACCAGGATTTCTTTCTTGAAGTCTTTCATCTGTTATTATTTTTTTATTCCGAACATTAATAATTTCAGCAGTATGAAGAGCTCTTATCATTGGAGATGATATTACAATATCATAATTAATATTTTTAATTTCTTCTCTCAATTCTTCAGCTTGTTTAATTCCAACTTCATTTATATCTTCATCAAAAAAATTATATCTACCTATAACATTAGAATCACATTGTCCATGTCTTATTAAATATATTTTCATATATAACATCTCTTTTCAATATTATTATTGGAATCATCTCTTTTAATTCAGAATCTCTTTCCAGTCTTTATCAATAATATCTTTTATTTTTAGATTATTATTTTCCAAGTATTCCTTTACTTTTAAATATCCATATACATAACCTGTTCTAGCAGGTAGTCCAGTTTTTTCTGTATCTGCAAACATATAAAAATAATCACTCATTAATTCGTTCGTATCTGTTTTACCACTCATATGAGATTCTACTTTATCAATATTATTTTTAACCCATTCTACAGTATCCTTGTTGACTATACAATACTCATAATCACTTCTATTAGGTACTATTTCTCTTGAATAATTACAACCAATTCCCTCAACTATAAATCTTTCCCCTATTGAATTTTCAAATATATCTCTTTTAAATATTTGTCGTCTAACAAAATGAGTAAATTCATGAGCAAGTAACATATCTAACATATTTATATTTCCATTTGTTGATTCTAATAATAATACAGTAACATCTTCTCCATTATACTTAATAGAATATATAGTAGTAGTGTCAAGTCCTATTATTACATATATTTTATAACTATCTAATTTAAATGATGTATCTTTTTCAAATTTACTAATCTTGTCACTAATTAATTTTTCTATATTAAAATCTTTATAATTCCCTAATGTATTATTAAACTTTTCTATATAATTAGAATCATTTAATTTTTCATTTATTAAGTCTTTGTTAACTTTCTTAGGTTTAAAATATAATTCATTTATTAAATCACTATTAAAATAATCATCCAAATCATTTAACTTAAATATATTTTCACATGTGTTATAAACCACAAAATCATCTCCCACTCTAAAAAACAACTTATATTAATTTTATTTTAGATATTAAATCTTTCATTCCTAGTTATCTCCAAATTCTTTTGTTTCGATATTTCTAATAATCATCATATCTATTCTTCTAAATATATTTATCTTAAGTCGACTACTCAAACATCAAATCTATTGCTTTAGAATATATATTTTTGCATATAATATCTCCATTTTCCATAAATTGTGCATATTTATCTATCATTACACCACTATTTATTTCTAATATCAAAATTTCATTTGTTTCTAATTCAATTATATCTATACTAGCAAATTTTAAATTTAATATATTAAAGGCTTTTTTTGCTAAATCTTGAATCTTTTGTTTTAACTCATTATTATTTTCTTGAAAAGGAATAGCGCCTTTTGATAGATTATGTTGCCAATCATACACATATTTCTCATTTTTATTTAAAATCACATCTAAATTACTATTTTTTATCTTAGAAAAATAATTATAATTAAAATCACATAATAACTCTTTTATACTTTTTTTTCCATCACCATAGACTATAGGTCTCTTTTTTCCATAAAATAATTCTACATTATTATTCAAAATAATAGTTCGGTATTCATTTTTTATCTTATAGAATGGACATAGACTAACTGAAAAATTATCTATTAACAAAGCATCTATATACTTAAAAAGTTCTTCAATAGTTCTTACATGATAAACATTTTGTCCACATGTCCCCATATTACTCTTAACGACTAAATCATTACTATTTTTTTTAAAAAAATTTATTATGTCATTTTTATTGTAGTTTCTAAATACTATTTTATGTTCTATAATAGGAATATCAAATAATTTTAAAGTATCATATAATGCATATTTATCATCACAAATAATACCGCTAGCCTGATTATTTAATTGAAACTTATATCCTGCTATATATCTAATTTTATCTTTCTTTTTTAAAACCATAATCCAATCTTTTGATACTAGATTAAATTCAATATTCTTATCTTCACATACATTCTTAATTATTTTTTGAACATAATTCATAACTTCACCTCATTCTATTAAAATCAAACCCTAAACAACTCAGCATAAATAAATTGATATTTAGCCTTGACAAACTTGCAATTTTAACTTAAATAGTACTCACTTTTCTATCATTTTAACCAAATAACCATTATCTATAGAATTCAGGATGTTCAATTTCCTTAAATTTCTTTATTTCAGTATTAATAACAAATTCTTCATCAAATTTTGAAAAAGTTTTAAAATCTAAAACCTCTTTATAGTCACTAATATCATCTACTCTTATATATACGTCTGTTTGTACTTCCTTGTTTTGAACTTTTACAGAAATACTTTTTCTTTGATACACAATAGGACACCATTCAAAAGCATCACATATTTCTAAGCTTTTGTCATCTAGTTCAATTACATACCCAACTATATTACTCCCTACTTTTTCTTTTATAAAGTAATAGCCATCTTGTGCTTCATAAACAGAATAATCTTCTAAAACGGCTTTATACATTTTTAATTCTTTACCAAATAATTCTTTTTGAACTCTAATACTCTTTAAAGTTCCATATACAAAAATTTTATTCATATATTTCTCCTTTAATTATTTCTATTTATTTAGCTATGGAAAAATTTCAATATTGAAAATCCAGTACTTTCAATAATTTATATTATCAGTTGCTATTTATAATCATAATCCCAAAGGCTTAATTTTCCATTTAAAGAAATTGGTTCTATTTTTTCTACATTTTCTATTTTAAAGCCATAACCATCCCACTCTATATCTTTTATTACCCTTGAATAGACTAGTGGATTTTTTTCTTTTAACATTTCCCGGGATTCTTTATCAATTCTTATACAATCTGTCAAATTAGCTTTAGCAATTATACAACCAGTTGGATAATCTAAATTATACTTTTCAAATTTTTTCATTGCCTCTTTATTTATACTTTTTCCAGCATGAATCAAAATTTCCCCTCTATATTTAGTTTTCCATGTCCTAAATTCATATTCTTTTATTCCTTCTGCTATTAAAGAGGCAAATGGTTGTTTAATTGTTATTACTTTCATATTCTAATCCCTCCCTTATAAATAAATTCATTATCACGATTAATCACTAAATATGGATGAGTTGCTCTATATTCTTTCATCTGCTCTGAATTCATAAGAGTTG
>OCVV011174293.1_pt1 | contig 12590 bp, 4 predicted proteins | sample 1539721 | NCBI WGS metagenome assembly OCVV01 (sample SAMN02144230, study PRJEB22623) | gut metagenome | biome: sheep rumen | host: Ovis aries | place: New Zealand
CCGCAGGGCATGAAGCAAAATGCACTTCACCCCAATCCCCCGGCACCTCAAAAGGGACCTGGGAAGAAGGCGGCACTCATCATTTCGGGTGCAGTGGTAGCTCTCTTTTTGCTCATCGGGGGGATTGTTTTTCTCCCCAAGTGGATTGGCGGAGTGAAGACTACGGAATCAGCAAAGGAAAGTACGGAAGATACGGGAAGAAAGAATGCTGCGGCAGGAACAGAGTCTACGGGAAAGAAGAGTTCTACCGAAGGCACAGTGGGATCCGTATCCAATGATGAGTTTCAAGAGCTGATGACAGAGGTAAATGAACTCTATAACAAGAAGGACTACTATAATTGCTGGAAGAAGGCAACCGGGTCCATTAGCAGCCTTTCCTTTACTGACGAGCAGCATATGAAGCTGCAAAAGATAGTGGATGATTGTATAGCAGAGGCCGGAGATTATTATCTCAAGATAGCGGAAGATGCAATATCGAACGGAAAGGATAATGAATTTGATACGTGCACTAAATACTTGGAGGAGATGTATAAGGGAAATAAGGAAATCCTGGCGAGGGTTAGCGAACTGAAGGAAAGTGGAATAAAAAAATTCAGAACAGCTTACTGGGATTATGTAAAAGAAAAAGGGATGTTGGAAACAAAAAGGGTTCCGAGCTATGGAGATTATGGTTATCATCAGCCAACGTCATTGTTTTTAAAGGATTGTGATTGGGATGGTATACCTGAACTATATATTTCCTATGAAGATGCAATTTATGCATCGGAATCTATTGGGGGTGGAATTATATGCATCTATATGGATGCAGGAACGGTTAAGGAAAAGCTTGTGTGCAGCTACGCGGGACAAGTTGAAATGGATGGGATGAAAATAAATAGCATTGATTCAGAGGAAAACTTTAGTGAATGGATTGAGAGTAAAGGGGAGGATATCATTCCGGGGAATGAGGAGGAAATCAGGAACTATTTGCTGGAAGGGGATTATACAAAATCCGTAGCTGATTACTCTGTTCCTATGAGTATGGTCGGAGACCATTCCGCAACTGCAGATAAAGACAGTGAGGTTAAAAGTGCATACTTTGGCTTCTGTGACGGAACGGTTATTCTATCTGTTAATAGATGTCAGGGAATAGGAATTTGGAATGAGGAAGGGACGATTGATCTTACCGGAGAAGCATGGTATGAATCCGCTGGAGGTTTGGAGGGAAAACTGAATGTCGGAAGCGGGAAGAAATCAATGCAGATAACGGAGGCAAAGAGCTATTGGCCATTAATGGTGGATGAGAATGGAAATGTTGTGAAAGAAGATATGGGGACTATTACGATCTCATCAGAGGTGAGCAAAGACGGAGAAGAATCAACCGAGGAGGAAGGGACGGACAGTCGTGTGTCAGAGGAGACAGTTGGGGCCGAATCCAAGAATCAAGAATTATATAGGGATTTTTTGAAGGATTATCACACGTTTTACAAAGAAGTGAAGGAAGGAAAACTTGAGTCGGGAATGGCGGAGTATTCGAATAGATCGGATTCCATAATGAATAAATGGATACTGGCGTGGGATTATGTTCCTTCCCCGGACGATATGAAATATGCGTTTCTGGATTTGGATGAAAATGGTACAGATGAACTCCTGGCAATATTTGGAGATGAAGTCGTTGCTATTTTTTCGATAGAGAACGGATTTCCGAAGGCGATAACCAGTTCATGGACGAGAAGTGCGTTATGGGTTGATGAAAACAAGAATGTTTACCAGTCATTTTCCGATGGAGCCGATTTTACGGAATGGGTTAGATATCGTGCTTCGGGATGCGATTTGGTCATTAAGGAATCGGTTAGCAGCGCGGGGGAATACGAAGGCGGGGAGGAAGTTAAATTGAGTTATTATCGTGCAGAAGGGAAGGAAATTTTAGGACAACCTGATCAAGGTACCAAGATAAGCAAAGCAGAATTTGAGAAAACACTGAAGGATTGGAAGGAAGACCATCATAGTGTTAACGATTTAAACGTTAAAACATATAATATCAAGAATTTTAAATAAGTTCGCCCTTTCGTAGTGAAAGTATCTGCAAACACATTATATAGGCTCTCGGAATCTTGAAGGAAAAAGTTGAGTTTTATCATTATTTGAACTTGTTGTTTTGTATTTAAGAGGGAATGAATCGAATATAAGAAGTAATGCTGGGATTTTGGAGAAAAAAGAGAAGAAAAATCGCATAATAAATAGAACATTCTGAAAAAATGGTTTATAATGGTACTGTTTGAAATTCAGACGGTTAATCAAAGGAATACGTGGACAATATGGCTTTGATTAATCCAGGCATCAAGATGTTGGCACATCATGATGGCAAAGAGACGGCAGTACCACATCTTAGTAGAGTGGTGCCTGCCGTCTTCTAATTTGTAGTCTATCTTTTCTCTCTTATTACAACGTTCGGAAGATGTTCGTGCGTTGTACTCTTTCTTCCATTTCCTGCTGCTGCGAGGCGGATCGTTGAATAGTCTTGGATTATCTTTTGCAACCAAATGCACTGTTCGGCCATAACGAGCATCAGAGCAAGGATTTTCACATGTACATTTTGGAGAACCTCCGACGAAACTAATCCTGGGACATTTGAATTTTGTACGGCCCTTGGCGGATTGATTTCAAACTGATCCAGAAGTTCGCTAACGGTCAGCTTTTCAACAGGCGCAGCCTTTTCCCCTTTCTTAGAAGGGCGTTTCGGTTTCTCCTTCGGCGGATGAAATGAAGGAGAGATGTTATTATCATCCGACACCCATAAGCGTTTAAGAAAGTCATAAAATGTACCGATTCCCGGGGTGTCACCGACGGAAAAGCCCGAAAGGATTGCATAGAGATGATTCTGCCTTAGTGATTTAACCCACGAGGTCAGAGAAGTGACTTTGAACTTTATGGAAAGCAGGTACGAGCGCAACATATCTGAGGGTAGCCTTGGTTTTGGACCGTAGATAGAATAGCGGTCTTGCATGATTTTATCGACGCGGGAAAGATCAAGAGAATAGAATCTCTCGATTATTCCCCAGGTGTTGGAATCAAAATCGAGGATTGAATTTGGATAGTGTTTTCGAATCTGGGAAATGAGATGTTTTTGATAGGCGGCATGGCCGCCGGAGAATGGCGAGGCGCGCCGCACATTTTTGATCGTTTGTCAACTACTTTTTGCAAAAAAAGTGGGGGAAAATAAAAAATGGAATCTCGCGAAGCCTGATTTTACAAGGCTTGGAGATTCCGAGAGTCTATTCATCATCGAAAGGAGGACTCGAATAGTGAAAAAAACAATAATAATTTTGATTTTGATGTTTGTTCTTACAGGATGTTCAGAGAAGAGAAGCGATCTTGATATCACAGGAGAAAAATCAAGCGAAGATCAATTGAATAGCGCACAAGTAAATGATGTGATTAGTTTTGGCTCTTATGAGCAAGACAATAATTTAGAAAACGGAAAAGAGCCAATAGAGTGGGTCGTGCTAGATAAAAAAACTGATGGCAGTATATTTGTTGTAAGTAAATATGGTCTTGATAATCAACCTTATGATTCATCACAAAATGATAACATAACCTGGGAAAATAGTTCTTTGAGAAGTTGGTTGAATGAGTCATTTTATAGTGATGCTTTTAAAAGCTATGAGAAACGTCAAATAATGACTGTCAAGAATAGTAATAATAAAGGGAATGAGACATATGATAGGGTTTTTTTGCTAAGCATTGATGAAGTAAAAAAATATTATGCAGATGACGAGTATCAAATGCATACTGAAGAAGGGTGGGAACCATGGAGCGTTGAAAGATTATGTGAGCCAACTACGTATGCAAAATCAAAGGGCGCTTATGTAGACAGTTACTATGAATCAGATCCGGAAGATTATAAGATCTATGAAGGAAAATGCTGTTGGTGGCTTCGTTCTCAAGGAAACGGTTATCTTATTGCTGCACTAATTGGTGTAAGAGGATGTGTTGTAGATTGCCCTTATGCGTCAGATGGGATTATTTATGGAGCCAAAGATGGGGGGATAGATATTGAAAAAAGCGTAGTACGGCCTGCCATGTGGATCAATACTAATCAGGATTCAAATATGGATGGGAATTCGGATGAAAAACAGACAATTCGACGAGATGTAAATGAGGATTTGAAAAATGTAAAGACTTTATCGAATGCAAATATAGGAGATGTGGTTTTTTTTGGCAAATATGAGCAGGATAATGATGAATCAAATGGAAAAGAAGATATTGCATGGACAGTGATAGATAAAGATGTAGATGGAAGTTTATTCTTAATCAGCGTTTATGCTTTAGATGGTAAGCAATTTAATGAAGTTGATGAATCAACGTCATGGGAAAGGTGTACACTAAGAAAATGGTTAAATGAATCATTTATTAATGAAGCGCTCAATGCAGAAGAAAACAGTTTGGTAATGCAGAAGACTATAATGACAGAAAATTGTACAACAACGGATAAGGTTTATGTACTAAGCAGAGAAGAAGCTGAAGCTTATTTTGGAAGCGATATGGGCTCGGAAGAGTTTCACTTTAATCCATCTCGTGCTTGTAAGGCAACACCATATGCTGAAGCAAAAGGTGTATCTGTAAAAGATCTCACTGACTTGAATTTTTATTCCCAGGAGGATATATACGGGAAGTATGCTGAACAATTAAGTGGAGGCTGCAGGTGGTGGTTAAGATCTCCGGAAGCATATGCGATAAATCATAATCAGATGACATCTGCGTATGCAATGGATGTAGATGAGGTTGGACATGTGAACTATTATGGAATTGCAGTCGATTATGACTGTGTTGATGATTGGCTGGCTGTACGACCAGTAATGTGGGTTAAACCCTAAAACTTTATCCATAGGCTCTCGGAATCTTGAAGGTAAAAAGTGATTTTTATGATTATTTGAACCTGGTGTTTTGTGTTAATGAGGAAATAAATCGAATATAGGAAGGAATGCCGGAAACGGTAGAAAAAAAGAGATAAAATACACATAGCAAATAGACAATTTGCAAAAAAAGTGGAGGAAAATAAAAAATGGAATCTCACGAAGCCAGATTTTACAAGGCTTGGAGATTCCGAGAGCCTATCTATTTAAGAGGGAGGTTTTTATATGTCAAAGAAGCAGAATAAAACTACGTCGATAATCCTACTATTAGTAATGGTTGTCGTTTTTGTTGGTATTGTAGGCAATTCAGATGTCTATGCCGGAACAGGTATTAATCAGACTCAAGATGAAATATTATCAAAGATTAATGATTTAAATTCGAAACTGGGCGGAACATACTTTAATGTTGGTCATAGTGCTTCATCATGTTATGGTGAAACAGGAGGACATTCCTGTAATAACTGTTATTCGCCATATATTTTTAGTCAAGGATGGTTTGTTGATATTTTCGGCGATGTGGACTATCGAAATCTTCCAACTACATCTGGTGGGGTGGGGCCTGATGGTTCGTCCTGTTATGGATTTGCCAATTTTGCTGAGTGGTATATATTTAAAACATCAAATTCAGATAAAGTTGAAGTAAGAACGATTGGAACTTATACTTTTAATTCTCAATTGTGTAATTATGCTGTGGTAGGTGATGTCTTGCGCTTACATTCTGGAAATCCATCGTCAGGTCATTCGGTGATATACATTGATTCAGACTCGACAGGAATAAATGTTTTAGATTGCAATTGGAGGTATGGGGGCCAAAAGAATTGCATTGTGCAAAAACATCATATAAATTATGCGGGATATGGTGATAGAGTAACAATTTGCAGAGCTTCTTCAATTGAAACAGGTTACACTGGTGGAGGTGGATTGTCAGGATTTACACGAAACATGAGTGTTGGTTCGTCGGGTAGCGATGTTCTTTGGGTTCAACAATGTTTGAACGCAGTTCAAGGAGCAGGGTTAGTTGAGGATGGTGTTTTTGGTAATGCAACGAAGTCTGCAGTCATTGCTTTCCAATCAGCCTATGGACTTGAAGCGGATGGCATTGTCGGTATACAAACCTATGGGAAAATGCAGGAGGTATGGGAGCAGGTAAAGACCCAGGTTGAAACGAAAAAGCATAATCCTCAGGGAAATCTAGATGAAGTATATAGTACACAGCCTGGAATGCTTTATGTGAAAGGCTGGGCATTTGATAGTGATAACTCAAATGGACAATTGGATATTGATGTTTACGTGGGTGGCCCTGTAGGAAGCGTAAATGCAGAACGATTCAGAATTACCACTGACGTTGAGAGGTCGGATATTAATAGTGTGTATGGAATTGGTGGAAATCATGGGTTTAGCACATATATATCTACAACGAAAACTGGTACAGTCGATGTATATGCGTATGCATTGAATACTGGTGACGGAAATGAAAATACATTGATTGGACATTTTCTTACGGAAATTTCAAAGAGTGATTTAACCTCGTTCTATTTTAATTGGGATTTTGTTCACGTAACCATTGGAAGTAAAAGATCACTTAGGAAGGGATTAGTTATTCGACCTAAGGACTCGAAAGCCCAAATTGAATGGATATCTAAAGATAATTCGATTGCAACAGTTTCTTCAGAAGGTATTGTCACTGGTAAATCAGTGGGAGATACTTATGTTACAGCTAAATGCGAAGGTTTTGAAACCAGTTTGCACATCTTTGTGGATAAACTTGTGGTAAATGTTGAGGAAACCAATTCGCTTTATCCGGGATGTGTTCATCTTAAAGGTTGGGTATATAATGGGATTGAGGGCAATGGAGATGTGATGCTTAATGTTGCTGTGGGAGATAGCAATGAGGAATGGGTGTATGATATTGGTATTCTTTATGAGAGGGATGATCTTTTTCAGAAGTATGGCGTAAAAGGGAAAATAGGTTTTGACACGTATATACCAACATCTAAAACAGGAAGACAATATGTATCTTTGTATGCGAAAACTCCTGATGAAGAGTATACAAACTGTTATTGTACAGTTCAGGTTGAGATTGCGGAAAAGTATGAACCACAGGTGCCTAGCTCTTTGAAACCCGTTTCGGTTTTATCAAGATTTGAGATGTATGATTTCAGTACCAGTTGGGAAGAAGCAGAAAAGTTTGCAGAAAAAAAGGGAGGTCATCTTGCAACCGTTTCATCTTTGACGGATTTAACTGTATTATATAGGCTACTTAGAAAATCTGAAGGCATGAAATCATATTATTATCTTGGAGGATCGGATCGGGATAGTGAAGGTTATTATACATGGGTAAATGGAGAGAGTCGGACATACATCGCTAAATACTGGGCTAGTAATGTTGGACAACCAGATAATATGAAAGATTTTTGCAGTACCGGTGAAAGTATTATGTGCTTAAATAAAAACGACTTGGATAACTTTGGTTGGTATGATATTTCTGAGATTGAATACCTTCGGGAAACCACGGGTTTTATAGTAGAATATGAGATTGAGGGTCAATTAGGAAAACGAATATGTGGCGCTTTATTCCCAGATGATAATTTCCGTGAATTTATATCATCAAATGTTGATAAAGACAAGAATGGATGGCTGTCAGATCAGGAACTCAAAATACAAATCTTATCTTGCGCTAATAAAAACATTAGTGACTTAACAGGAGTTGAACTGTTTGTTGACTTAAGGGAACTTGATTGCTATGGAAATAGTTTGACCTCTTTGGATTTGACTTCAAATCCTGCGCTAGAGACAATATACTGTTTTAAAAATCAGTTAACAAGTCTGAATGTAAATGGATGCTCAGAGCTAAAAATACTTAATTGTCGTAACAATCAGCTAAAAAGCTTGGATGTTAGTCAAAATACGAATCTGAAAGATCTTTGTGCGAGCGATAACAGAATCGAAGGTATCAATCTGGAATCCAATACAAAATTAACATCACTTTGGATAGATAACAATAGACTGGTTGATTTAGATCTGAGTAAATGTACGGATTTGTACAGTATTTCGTGCGTGAATAATCAGCTGAAAAGCCTGGATTTCAGCAATAACAACAAAGCATCAGATGTGTCTTGTGGTTACAATCGACTGACGAGTTTGAAACTTGGGAATAATTCAAAATTGGATACCCTTATTTGCTATTGCAACAGTTTAGTTAGTCTGGATTTGAGTGGATGCACAGGCTTGAGGGTGGTTAAATGTCAAAACAACAAGTTGACAAGTTTGAAAACACAGTATAATACACGATTAGCGGAGCTTTATTGTGGTTATAATGAGTTGTCTAGCTTGGATTTAAGTAAAAACACCGATTTACAGATTTTAGTATGTTACTCAAATCGTTTGACCGAATTGAATCTGAATACAAATTCGAAATTAACTATGCTTAACTGCGCAAATAACCTTTTGAAGAATCTTGCTGTGAAGGACAAGGCGAATCTGACGTCGTTATCTTGTTATGGAAATAAAATTGCTTTATTACCGTTGAATGATTCCTTGATGTCGATTTACACAAAAGGTGAAAGTGATACGGGAAGTTTTTCGTATAGTGAGAATGGAGTTCAGAAAGTAATTTATTATTCTCGTTATAAATATAATGCAAGCGGCTCAAACAGAAATCTTGAAATTGATACTTTCACAAAAGTCGGAGAAATGCTAATAGGATGGCAGGATATTGGCGGTGATAAATACTATTATGGAACCGATGGCATTGTTTTAGTGGGATTCCAGTCAATCGATGGAAAAATGTACTATTTTGGAATAGATGGTGTTATGCAGCTCGGTTGGTTGAACATCAAAGAAAAGTGGTATTACATGAATACTGATGGAACCATGACGATTGGTTGGAAGAAGCTTGGTGGGAAATGGTATTATTTTGGCGCACAAGGTGTGATGCGGACGGGCTGGCAAAAAATCAGCAAAAAGTGGTATTATTTCAATGCCTCAGGAGCTATGCTTACGGGCTGGCAAAAAATCAGCAAAAAGTGGTATTATTTCAATGCCTCAGGAGCTATGCTTACGGGCTGGCAGCAAATCAGAAAGAAGTGGTATCTGTTTGATAAATCAGGCACTATGCTGACCGGTTGGAAGACAAGCGGAAACAAGACATATTACTTTAAGAAGGATGGCTCCATGGCTTCTGATGAATGGTGGGGAGGTTACTATCTGAATAAGGACGGTAGCTGGACATATAAGCCTAAGGCAAGCTGGAAAAAGGATAGCAAAGGCTGGTATTTTATTGATACCAAGGGCTGGTATGCAAAGAACACGACAATTACCATTGACGGAAAGAAGTATTCTTTTGATACAAAGGGTTATCTGAAGTAAAAAATATAAAGACCATAGTCAGGCATCCTCAAAGGTGTCAGGCTATGGTTTTTTTTGTCGTATATTGAAATGATACGGTCGTTTATAGAAGATTCCTGAAGCGGGTTTTGTAAGTGGATAAAAGAAAATGTGAAATTCCAATCATGAAAGACAAGCGGAGTAGAATTGTGAATTAGATACTGTCAATCCTCAACTTTCAATGGAGTGATAACCGATGATTTGGTTATAACTTCATTGAAAGTTGAGGGTATAACTGATGAGAATAGTTTTTCCGGAAGCGCAGACACGCAGAACACCTTCCTATTTTAGTTTGTATTTGACATGTTGTTAATCAAGTGTTACTATTATTTATATAAAAGTAGTAAATTTATTACGATAGAAATCAAAGAACAAAAGAATGAAATACCAGGCAAAACAAGAGAAATCTTGCGACGCAAAGCTATAGGGCCTAAAAGTAATATCATGGTAGCCAGTTGCACTTTGGATCCGTCCTTTGGACAGAGTTTTCGTCGCAGGAGAAGTAAATGCGATGGAAATGTTGAGAAAGGAGGGATTTTTTTTATGGAGAGAGGGAGAAAGAGGATATGGGCAATGTTGCTCATGATAGTGATGGTGTTAGCATTTGTACCCAATATAGGATTTTGGATCGTAGAGGCTACAACGTTTGTTCCAAGGAAAACTGAACCATCTAAAACCGGATACTATGGTGAATTAAATCCGTTTTCGGTGAATCCCAATACTGGGGGGAATTGTACATGGTATGCTTGGGGACGGGCGTATGAGATACTAGGATCTCGACCAAACATTAACACAATGGGGAATGCATGTAAATGGTATCAAAATAATATCGATCGAGGAGGTTATCCATATGGACCTGCGGGATCTGCACCGGCGTTGGGTGCGATTGCTTGTTGGTCGGGAGGCGATGGACATGTTGCTGTTGTAGAAGAAATCTACGATGATGGAACCATGCTAATTTCGCACTCGTCATGGTCATATGGATGGCTTGGGACCAGAGTGATATCTCAAAACGGATACTATGGTTCTGGATATACATTTCAAGGATTTATTTATATAAATGGTCAGGCTCCAAATGGAGGAAATGGAGGAAATGTAATAGATGCTAATCCGGGTTCTCCGTTCCCGATGCCTACTAGAAATTTGTCGGTTGGTTGTGAGGGGATGGATGTATGTTGGGTGCAGAAGGCTTGTAATGCTTTTACAGGCAGTTGGATGCCCGTGAATGGTGTGTATGATTCTGCAACGGCTTATTTTGTAAGAGTATTTCAGAAGGAGCATGGACTTGAAGCTGACGGAATTGCCGGTCCGCTTACAGTCGGAAAAATGAAGAGTTTATGGCCAGCTTATGAACCTATGGGTGATTTGTGGGGCGCAGAATGTACTGCCCCTGGAAAAATACGTGTATGGGGTTGGGGATTTGATGAGGATGCTCTTGACCAGGCGATTAATATCAAAATATATATTTATGCGGCAGAAGGAAATACAAATTCGGAATCGGATATTCAGATAATAAAAGCGAAATCTCAACATGAAGTATACGGACATACAGGACCATATTATTTTGAAGAAACGCTTACAACGAAAGCAAAAGGTGATGTATATGTTGTGGCTTATGGAATGAACATCGGTGGAGGAAATGCTGAGGCCTTTTTTGGACGGAAGAATATCTCCGTCACGCCGAAGGTTGATGTGACGTCTGTGTCGCTGGATAAAACGACCATTTCATTGAAAGAAGAAGAGACAATTACGTTAAAAGCAACAGTTTCTCCTTCAAATGCTACTAATCCAAGCATAAAATGGAGCTCAAATAAAACATCGGTTGCAACAGTTTCTTCGACAGGCGTAGTCACTGCGAAGGGCGTAGGTCAGGCAACTATCACTGCAACCGCAGATGGAAAATCTGCAACCTGTGTAGTTAATGTTACGCCCAAGGTGACCATCTATAAAGTTACATTGGATGCCGGCGAAGGAAAGATAATAGTAAATGGTCCGGACGCAAGTTATGAGCATCCAAGTCCTTGGGTGATTGAAGTCCCTGAAGGAAGCTCCGTCAAGGACGTGGTGGATGGTAACTGGTATGGTACCGACGATGATGTATATACGCAAATTGGTTGGGTTGATCAGGACAAGAATGAGTATTTAATGGACGAATCCGGTCTATTCCCTTCGCTTCATAATCTTGTTCCGACGAAGGATATGACGATCACCCCGATTTGGAAGTTCTATCCGAAGGTTACTATTGATTGGAATGGTGGCGAGTATTATACCGGATCGAGCACGCTGTCGGGTAGTATTGAAAGGCAGTTTAGATCACATGATGATTTGAACTTCGATGATAGTAAAATAATCAGAGAAGGTTATACGTTTGGGGGATGGATGGTAATCTCCGGAACAAATAAAGGTACAATTTACTCAAATCAGCAGATGAAAACAATCTATTCACCTACTGAGAATAGCAGCATCATGGCAATGTGGACAGTAGAACCGGTAAAACAGGGATGGAAGACAGAAAATGGTAAGAAGTATTACTACAAAGATGGAACAAAACTTACCGGTTTACAATTAATAGATAAAGCATATTATGTTTTCGATGCTGACGGCGTTATGCAGACCGGTTGGCAGACCATCAGCGGAAAGAAGTATTATTTTGGAAGTGACGGAGTGATGAAGACCGGTTGGCAAAAGATCAACAAGAAATGGTACTATTTTAAAGCAGGTGTGATGCAGACCGGTTGGCAGAAGGTCGGCGGCGTGTGGTACTATTTCAAGGCCGGAGTGATGGTGACCGGCTGGCAGAGCATCGGAGGTAAGTGGTATTTCTTTAAAACTGACGGTTCTATGGCGGCAAATGAATGGTGCAAAGGCTATTGGCTGAATAAGGATGGTACCTGGACCTTTAAGAAGAAGGCAACCTGGAATAAGGATAAGACCGGCTGGTGGTTCGGTTGTTCCGGATGGTATGCAAAGAACCAATGGCAGAAGATCGATGAAAAGTGGTACTACTTCGATAAGAAGGGATATATCGTGACCGGTACCAGAAAGATAGGTTCCAAGACCTACAAATTTAATTCCTCAGGTGTATGCCTGAATCCATAAAGCCTCAGGCGTATGCCTCAATCCTTAATGATGGGAGGGCCCCGCGGCATGCGGAGTCCTCCTTGTGTTTTTTGTTGACAGTGATTCCACATAGTGATAACATTATAAACATAATAGTATAACATTTAATAGAAGATAGTAACACATTAAATAAATATTTGGCAAAACAGAAGAAATTCTGCGACGCAAAGCTACAGGGCCTAAAAAGTA
>OCVV011324355.1_pt1 | contig 12589 bp, 15 predicted proteins | sample 1539721 | NCBI WGS metagenome assembly OCVV01 (sample SAMN02144230, study PRJEB22623) | gut metagenome | biome: sheep rumen | host: Ovis aries | place: New Zealand
TATTATTTCTTCAATCCCAACTATGGTTATGACACTAATTAATAAATACTTAGGAGCAAACTTTACTGGATTAAATTTATTCTTATTTATCTTAGTAATCTTCTTATATATCTTAATGATAGTTGGTGTTGTATTCTTCGAAGGAGCAACAAGAAAAGTACCTGTTCAATATGCAAATAGACCTGGAACTTTGCCTCAACAACAGGGTTCAGATATTCCAATTAAGCTTAATAGTGCGAGCGTTATTCCAGTAATCTTCGCTTCAACAATACTATCAATTCCACTTACAATCGTTGGTGTTATGGGTTTATCAACTTCAACATCAACAGGCGCATATTGGGTTGATCAAGTATTCTCTAATAAGCAACCTATTGGTATCGTATTTTATTCATTAATGATAATCTTCTTCTCATTTTTCTACTCATTCTTACAAATTGACCCAGACAAAATTGCTGACAATTTAGAAAAAAGTGGAGCATTCATCCCTGGTTATAGACCTGGTGAGGATACAAAGAAGAGATTAGCTGAAATACTATTTAGAGTAACAACTATTGGTGCAATCTATTTAACTGTTCTTGCATTAGTACCAATTATTGTTGCTAAGTCATTCGGCTTTTCAACTAGCGAAGCATCAGCTATCACAATTGGTGGTACATCACTAATTATCGTTGTTGGTGTTGCTATTGAAACATTTAGACAAATTGAAACAGCTTCAGAAACTGAAAATTATAACGGTTTCTTAGGATAGGAGGTAATTGATAGTGAAATTATTAATCGTTGGTAGACCTGGCGCTGGTAAAGGCACTCAGGCAAGCATGATTGGATCTTACTATCAAATTCCTCACATTTCAACAGGTGAAATTTTTAGAGAAGCTATAAAGGAAGGTACTAAACTTGGTGCCTTAGCTAAAAGTTACATCGATGCTGGTAACTTAGTTCCAGATGAGGTAACTATTGGTCTTGTAGAAGAAAGATTGTTACAAGATGATTGTAAGAAATCTTTCTTACTAGATGGCTTCCCTAGAAATCTAAACCAAGCTAAAGCTTTAGATGAGTTCTTAGTTAAACACAACTTAGATTTAGACTTAGTTTTAAATGTTGATGTAGAAGAAGACGTTTTAGTAAGACGTATGACTGGTAGAAGAGTTTGTAAGGGCTGTGGCGAAACTTACAACTTAATATTCAATCCGCCACTAAAAAATGGTGTTTGTGATAAATGTGGAGCTGAATTATTCCAAAGAAGTGATGATACAGAAGAAACATTTAGAAATAGACTTAATGTTTATGAAGAAAACACTGCACCTCTTATCAATTTTTATGATAAGAAGGGACTTATGAGAACTGTTAATGGTGACCAACCATTAGATAATGTTTTCGATGATGTTAAGTCTCTACTTGACAAATTGGAGGACTAATCAATGGCAAAGAAAGACGACGTAATAGAGTTTGAAGGCGTAGTTGAAGAAGTATTACCAAACACTCGATTTATTGTAGTTTTAGATAACGGTCACAAAATCACTGCCCACGTTTCTGGTAAAATCCGTATGAACAGTATACGCATTTTAACAGGTGATAGAGTGAAAGTTGAAATTTCAACTTATGATTTAACACGTGGAAGAATTATTTATAGATCAAAATAATATTGGAGGTATTTTTTATGAAAGTAAGACCATCAGTAAAACCAATATGCGATAAATGCAAGGTTATTAAGCGCAAAGGCCGTGTAATGGTTATTTGTGAAAACCCTAAGCATAAGCAAAGACAAGGATAGAAAGGATTGGTGCAGATAGAATATGGCACGTATTTCAGGAGTAGATATTCCTAATGAAAAAAGAGTTGTTGTATCATTAACATATATTTATGGTATTGGTGATTCAACTGCAAAACAAATTTTAAAAGATGCTAAAGTTTCTGAAGACACTAGAGTTAAAAACCTTACTGAAGATGAACTAGGACGTATTCGTGCAGAAATCGCTAAGTATAAGGTTGAAGGTGACTTAAGAAGAGAAGTAAACTTAAATATAAAAAGATTAATGGAAATTGGATGCTATAGAGGCATGCGTCATAGAAAGGGTCTTCCTGTAAGAGGACAAAGAACTAAGACTAATGCTCGTACTCGTAAGGGTCCAAAACATACTGTAGCAAATCATAAGAAATAATAGGAGGAAATTATGGCACGTAAAGTACAAAAGCGTAGAGTTAAGAGAAACGTCCCAGTTGGTGTTGCTCACATTCATTCTACATTCAATAATACAATTGTTACAATTACTGATCCTCAAGGAAATGTTATCGCATGGAGCAGTGCTGGTGCACTAGGCTTCAAAGGTAGCCGTAAGTCAACTCCATTTGCTGCACAAATGACAGCTGAAGCTGCAGCTAAGAATGCTGTAGATCAAGGCGTTGCAAAGGTTGAGGTTGAAGTTAAAGGACCTGGTCAAGGTAGAGAAGCTGCAATTCGTTCACTAACTGTTGCTGGACTTGAAATTACTGCAATCACTGATGTTACACCAGTTCCTCATAATGGTTGCCGTCCACCAAAGCGCCCTCGTGGATAGTCTTTGGTAATTGCAATTAGACAAGTTAATAAAGTTATAAATTATATTTTATTAATTAAAATAGGGAGGATGGACCATTATAATGAAAGATTTAAAATTTGAAAAACCACAAGCTTATGAAGAAGAATATATAGCTTCAGAAAATTATGGAAGATATGTTATATCACCACTTGAAAGAGGATTTGGTATTACTTTAGGTAATGCTTTAAGAAGAACACTTTTATCTTCTTTACCTGGTGCTGCATTTGTTAACGTTAAAATTGACGGTGCTGAACATGAATTCCAAAACGTTGACGGAGTAGTTGAAGACGTTATTACAATTATTCTTAACTTAAAGAGAGTTGTTTTAAAGGTTGATTCTGACGATCCAAGATATGAATCAACAGTAGAAATTGATGCTGGAGAAGGAGAAGTTACAGCAGGTGACATTATTCATAATAATGACATTCAAGTAATTAACCCTAACCAACATATCGCTACTGTTGCAGAAGGCGGAAGACTACATATGTTCTTAACTGTAAGACGTGGTGTTGGTTATGTAAGCTCTGTTGCAAACAAAGAATTTAACAAAGCAAATAAAGATTATAATAGAATGGTTGGAGAAATAGCAATTGACTCAATCTATACTCCAATTGTTAATGTTGCATTTAACGTTGAAAAAACACGTGTTGAAGGCGTTAATGTAGCATCATTCGATAAACTTGAAATCGAAATTACTACAAATGGCTCAATAACACCTAAAGATGCACTTGCAATCGCATCTAAGATGATGATTGAACATCTACAAATCGTATTAGAATTAGGTGAAAGTGAATCAATTCCTGACTTCATGGTTGAACCTGTTCAAGAAGATGAAAATCATGTTCTTGATATGAAGATTGAAGAGTTAGTATTAACTGTTAGATCTTATAACTGTCTTATGAGAGCAAACATCAAGACTGTTGGTGAATTAACTGATAAGACTGAAGAAGATATGATTAAGGTTCGTAACTTAGGTAGAAAGTCATTAAAGGAAATTAAAGAAAAGTTAGAAGCCTTAGGTTTAGGCTTTAAGAAAAATTAGTCTAAAGGAGAAAGTATCATATGGCATATAGTAGATTACGTCGTAGTTCTGACCAAAGAAAAGCATTACTTCGTGACTTAGTTACTGATTTAATCTTAAATGGTCAAATTGAAACTACAGTTGCTAAAGCAAAAGAATTGAAAAGACTTGCAGATAAAATGGTTACTTTAGGTAAGGCTAATACTTTAGCTTCTCGCCGTCAGGCAGCATCTTTTATCAGATTTGAAAAAGATGAAGAAGGTAAGTATGCAGTTCAAAAATTATTCGAAGAAATCGCACCTAAATATGCAGATAGAAATGGTGGATATACAAGAGTAATTAAAACTGGTTTCCGTAGAGGAGACGCTGCACCATTAGCAATAATTTCTTGGGTATAATAAGAGCACGTATTGTGCTCTTTTTTCTCAAATTAGCCTATTTTAGGCTAGAAAAAACGAAAAAAACAGGCTAAATTAGTATAAAAATTTAGCATTTTTGGTGATTAATATGATTACAATTTATGGAAAAAATTCTATAGCAGAAGCCCTAAAAGCGCATAGTCCAATTACCTCTTTATATGTGCTTGATGAAGAGATTAGAAAGGATAATTCCCTTAAATTTTTGATTGATAAAACTGGTTATAAATATGAAGTTTTAGACAAGAAAAGAATGGATAAATTATGCCCTAATAATCATCAAGGATATATCGCAAAAAGAGAAGATTATAAGATTTATGATTCAAGTGATATAGATTTATTCTTAAAAGAACAAGGTAGAATTGTTATACTTGATGGTATTCAAGACCCACATAACTTAGGTGCAATCCTAAGAAGTGTAGATGCCTTTGGATATGATTTAGTAGTACTACCTAAAAATAGAAGTACATCAGTTAACGAAACAGTTGCTCATACTTCAACTGGAGCTATCGAGCACGTTAATATTATGTATGTTAATTCACTTAATAACTTTATCGATAATCTTAAGAAAAAAGGATACTGGATTTGTGGAACTGATGCTAAAGGAACTATAAGTGTTAATGATATAGATAATACTTTATCTTTAGCCATCATTATCGGCTCTGAGGGCTTTGGAATGAGTAAAACATTAGTTAAACAAAGCGATTATCTAATTTCTATACCTATGGTTGGTCATGTTAATAGCCTTAACGCTTCCGTTTCCGCTGGAATAGTTTTAAAAGATCTAATGCGAAAATAAGTTTTGAAATATAATGTTTTTAAATACAATTATAATGATTATGAACTAATTTACGCGATAAAAAATGGTGAAGAAATACCACTTGAAATTCTTCTTTTAAAATATGATCCTTTTATAAGTCATTACGTTTATAAAAGAACTGGTCATTTTGATGAGGATTTAATCCAAGAAGGAAGAATGGTATTATATAATTCAATTTATACTTATCCTGAGTCAAGCGATTATTCATTTTTTTCATATTTCGAATTATGCTTTAAAAGGAAGATAAATCGCATTTTAAAAAGGGAAAAACTACATCGAAAATATGTTTTACTTGCTGAATTCGAAAACGAATTATATGAAACAAAAATTGGCTCAGTAAAGAGAAAAAACATCATTCCCAAAATGGTTTTTGAGAGTGAGCTTGATGAAAAATTATATAATGAAGTGATTATTGGTGGAACCAAACTTAAAAAATATTGTTTAGATAACAATTTAAATTATCAGACAATCATAAGAAAGTATCGTAAATTGCTAAAAAGAATTTACGATTCTATTTACTCATACATTTTAGATTAATACGTATTTACAATATATTGTAAAAGTAATTATTTTTGTTGACTTAAAGAGTAATTTATTATATACTTATCCTAGAAGCCTAGGAAGGCTTTTTTTAATGGATAATTTTATTCTTGGAGAGATATTATGAGAGTAAAAGTAGTTTTGATTTGTGAAGAGTGCTTAAGTAGAAATTATACAACTACTAAAAACGACTCAAAAAACAATGAAAGAATTGAATTAAAAAAATATTGTAAGAATTGTAATAAATACACAATTCATAAAGAAAGTAGATAGGTGATACTATGAGTGATGAAATCAAAAATGAAGAAGTAGTTGAAGAATCTTCAAGAGAAATCAAAGAAGAAGTTCAACAAAAGATTCAAAAACAAATCGACAAGAAACAAGCTCAACAACAAAAATTAGGTATTTATCGTATTGGTGAATATTTAAAAGAAGAACATAAATGGGAAAACTGGGTATTCCTAGCATTATCAATTGTTGTTTTAACTTTAGGTATGCTAATACTAAATGGTGCCCTAACAATTAATGATTCATTCCCAGTACTTGGTGGACATTCAACATTATTTGGTACTATTTTATGTGTAGTTGGTGGTCTAGCTGTTATTTATGGCTTATGGCCATTTGTTAAACCAGCAATTCCTGAATTCAAGAAAATTACTTGGTTAGATAGAAAGTCTTTTATTGGTAACATTATTAGAACTTTCCTATTCATCGGTATTTTTGTTGCATTATTCGTATTATACGATTATTTAATCACTGGTATTTTATCTAAGATTTTCTAGGAGTAAGCATATGAAAAGATGGTATATTGTTACAACATATTCTGGATATGAAGATTCAGTAAAACAAGACCTTGAACGTCGTAGAGAATCTATGAACATGCAAGATCAAATTCATCAAATCTTAGTTCCAGAAGTTACAGAAATTGTTACTGATAAAAAGGGTAATAAAAAAGAAAAGGTTTCTAAACTATATCCTGGTTATGTATTCGTTGAACTTGAAGTTGAAGGCGAAATGGATAACGAATTATGGTTTAACGTAAGAAATACACCAAAGGTTACAGGTTTCTTAGGCTCTTCTGGTGGTGGAACTAAACCAGTTCCAGTTCAAAGAGGAGAAATGGATGAAATCTTAAAGAAGCTTGGCTTAGTTACTAAACAAGCGTTTGATATTGAAGTTGGTGATGTAGTAGAAATTACATCAGGACCATTCACAGGTCAAATTGCTGAAGTATCTGCAGTAAATGAAGAAAAAGAAATCGTTACAGTACTTGTTGAAATGTTTGGTAGAAATACACCAAGCGAAGAAGCTTTCTCTCACGTTAAGAAAATTAGTGGACCAAAAAAAGCTGATTAGTGTATAAAATTAATGAAAAGTTAATACTTTTCATTTTTTTTATTTATATGAGGGCTTCAGGTTGATTGAAAAGCGATAATTTGGTATAATATTTTTTAGCTAGGAGTGATAAATATGCTATATATTGTAATTGCTGTAATATTATTCTTATCATCAATAGTTTCAACATATTTTTCATTTTATTCATACTATGCTCCAGATAAAAGTAATGTCTTATTTATGACATTTCTTATTATCGGCATAATATGTTTACTTGCTGGAACTGTTTTTGTTTTCTTATTCATAAACAAAAAGAATGAAGCAAACTTAAAAGATATGAATACTAGACTTAAAAAATGGCGTGATATTTCATACCATGCATCAAAAGCAGGTGACGAAGTATTTAACGAGCTTCCAATTGCCATTTTACTTTATGATGGGTCTTACTTAGTATCTTGGGCAAACCAATATGCTAAAAATATCTTTGAAAATACATTAAATGATATTCCACTTAAAAATCTATCAAAGGATTTACTTTCTTGTGCGGAATCAGGAATAGAAAATACTACAATTAACTTTAGTGGTAGATCATATGACGTTATCCATAATGCTAAAAACAAGATTTTATATCTATTTGACGTATCTGAAAGAGAAAAGATTAAAAAGAGATACGACGAAAGAATAAGCTGTATTGGTATTATTGAAATTGATAACCTAGAAGAATCATTAAAACGTTATGATATGCAAGAAAAGACAAACCTAAGAGGTCAAATCCTAGGTGAGGTTTCTGACTGGATTGCAGTATATAAATGTTATTTACAATCTTCAAGTGAAGATAAGATGATTATTCTTTTTGATAAAGATGCCTTAAAGAAGATGATGGCAGATACTTTCTCAATTCTATCAAACGTAAGAGAAATATCTCAAAAAAACAGACTTAAAACATCAATTTCTATGGGTATTGCATGTTTTGACGTTGGTTTTGATGAACTTGGTTCTATTGCCCAAAACGCACTAGAACTTGCTGAAAGACGTGGTGGAGACCAAGTAGTTGTTAACCTACAAGGTGAAAAGATTAAGTTCTTCGGTGGTAATACTAATACCTTAGAAAAGAACACACTAGTTGAAGCACGTATGCAAGCTATGTCTATTAAGGATGCTGTTGAAGGAAGTAGTAACGTACTTATCATGTGTCATAATTTTGCTGACTGTGATGCAATAGGTTCAATGATGGCAGTATTCCATATGGTATCAAAATCAAATATTGATGTAAAAATGGTATTTGATCCAGCTAAAGCGGATGTTACTGTTAATAAGATTTATGGAATTATTTCTGCAAATCAAGATATAATTAAAAACTTTGTTTCTTTAGATGAAGCAATGTCTTTATTAAAGCCAACAACATTATTAATTGTTACAGATACACAATCTCCATCTTTAGTAATGTTTAAAGAATTATTTGCTAAAGCAAAAAGATTATCTATTATTGACCACCATAGAGCTGGAGATGATGGATATAAGGATTATTTATCATATTACGTTGAATCAAGTGCCTCATCAGCAGTAGAGCTTGTTTCAGAAATGTTTTCTTTTTATGATCCAACTATTTCATTTACATCTGTTGAAGCATCAATCATGCTTGCAGGTATTATAGTTGATACAAATAACTTTACTATGCGTAGTGGTACAAGAACATTTGAAGCTGCAGCAACATTAAAGAGTATGGGTGCTGATATGACTTTCGTAAGACGTTTACTTCAAGAATCTTTAGAAGGTGAAAAAGTACTTGCTGAGGCATTAACTCGTGCTGAAATATATGGTGGTAGATTCGGTATTATTTGCCTTGATGAGCACCAAATAGTAGAAGATAGAACAATCTTAGCTAAAATAAGTGATAAGCAACTTACAATCGCTGGAGTTGAGGCTGGTTTTACAATTGGTAGAATCGATTCAACAACAGTTGGTATAAGTGCTAGAAGCTTAGGCGATGATATAAACGTTCAAACAATTATGGAACAACTTGGCGGTGGTGGCCACTTTAATAGTGCCGCAACCCAACTTAAAAATCTAACAATTGCTGAATTAAATCAACAATTAAGAGAAATATTAAGACTTGAATATGTTGAAGGAGGATCAGGACAAATGAAAGTAATTTTACTTGCTGATGTCAAGGGTAAAGGTAAGAAGGACAATATTATTGATGTACCTAACGGCTATGGTAACTACTTAATTACTAACAATTTAGCTGTTCAAGCTACACAAGATAATATTAAGCTTCTTGAAGACCGTATTTTAAAGGAAAAGCAAGATGCTGAAAATAGACGTAATCTACTTAAGAAAATAAGAGATGAAATCGATGGTAAATCTATTGTTATTAAAATCAAGATTGGTAACGGTGGAAAAGTATTTGGAAGCATCACTACAAAGCTTGTCTGTGATGAATTTGAAGCACAACACCATATGCATCTAGATAAGAAGAAAGTTGAGCTTCCAGGCGATATCAACTCAATCGGTATTTATACTGCAACAGTTAAACTAGATACTGATATCGTTGCTCAATTTGAAATTAACGTAGAAGAAAAGAATTAGTGGGGTATTATTATGGATGAACCTAAAATCCCATCAGAAGTAGAAGCTGAAATAGCCTTACTTGGCTGTGCATTTTTAGATTCTGGTGTATTTGAAACTATATATGGATATCTAAAGGGTGATGATTTTTATGATCCCAAAAATAGAATGATATTCCACGCTATGATGGAATTATATAATTCTAGAATTAGTATCGATATTACTACTGTTGTAAGTAATTTATCAAGCCATAATCTACTTGAACAATCAGGTGGATATGACTATATAGCTCAAATTGCAACACGTGGATATTCAACTGATAATGTTGATTCTTATGTTGAGCTTGTAATTAATGCATCACTTAGAAGAAAAGCTATATCTAGCTTAGCTGATTTATCAAGTAAAGGTTATGATACTAAACTTGATACTCCAGCTTATTTAGACTTAGTTGAAAGACAAGTATTTGATTTATCTAAAAATAGAACAACTACAGAACTTGTTCATATTAAAAATGTTACAGAAAATGTATTAACTGATATTGAGAAAAAATCTTCAATTGACCAAGATGTTGTAGGTGTTAATACAGGATTTCAAAAACTAAATGAAATAACTCAAGGATTCCAAAAAGATCAACTAATTATCCTTGCTGCAAGACCTGCTATGGGTAAGAGTGCTTTTGCCCTTAACCTTGCAACAAATATTGCATCATTAAATAAAAATGGTAAAGCATCAGTTGCTATATTCTCACTAGAAATGTCATCTGAAATGCTTGTAGAAAGAGTTTTAGCTTGTGAATCAAAAGTAGAACTTGGAAGCATTAGAAAAGGTAAAATTGGAAAAGAAAACTGGAATAGATTTAACGCTGCATGTTCAAAATTATCATTTTTAAATATGTATTTTGATGACTCTGCAGATTTAACTATTTCAAAGATAAGAAGTAAATGTCGTAAATTACAAGAAAATATCGGACTTGATTTTGTTGTAATCGACTATTTACAATTAATTGAAGAAGCTGGTTCTTCACAAATTGAAAAGATTACAAAAATAACAAGAAGCTTAAAGCTAATGGCTAGGGACTTACATGTTCCAGTACTTGCTTTATCACAACTTTCAAGAAAAGTTGAAGAAAGAAAAGATGGCGATAGAAAGCCAATTCTAGCCGACTTACGTGACTCTGGATCTATCGAGCAAGATGCCGATATTGTAATGTTTATCTATAGAGATGAATATTACCGTCCAAAACAAACAACACGTCCAGGTGAGGCTGATATAATTATTGCTAAAAACAGAAGTGGTTCTTTAGGTGAAATGGTATGTAGAGTTAAGCTTGAATACCAAGAATTTAGAGAGCAATTTAGCCAACCAGAAAAGGAGTAATTTATGACTGATAGACTAAAAATGATGTCTGAAAGATATGATGAAATTACTAGACTTTTAAGTGACCCTGAAGTTGTTACTGATGTTAAAAAATTAACATCTTTAGCCAAAGAACAACGTTCACTTGAAAAGGCAGTAATGTTATATAGAGAAAAGACTAATTTAGAAGATTCTATTCCTGATTTAAGAGAAATGAAAAAATCAGATGACTTAGAATTAAGAGAGCTTGCTGAAATTGAACTATCTGAGACATTAAAAAGAATTGATGAAATTGAAGAAGAATTAAAGGTAGTATTACTACCAAAAGACCCTAACGATGAACGTAACGTATTTGTTGAAATTAAGGGTGCTGTTGGTGGAGACGAAGCCAATATTTTTGCGGGCGATTTATTTAGAATGTATCAAAAATATGCTGAAGATAAGGGCTGGAAGATTCAAGTTGATGATGCTGTACCAGGTGCAGTAGGTGGATATACAAATATTTCATTTACTATATCTGGAGATATGGTTTATTCTAACATGAAATATGAATCAGGTGGACATAGAGTTCAAAGAATTCCAGTAACTGAATCTAATGGTAGAATTCAAACATCTATTGCAACAGTATTAGTTTTACCTGAAGCAAATGATGATGACGATATCATCTTAGAAGAAAAGGATTTAAGAATTGATACTTTCTGTTCATCAGGACCTGGTGGACAAGGTGTTAATACAACTTATTCAGCAGTAAGAGTTACATATATTCCAACAGGTGATTTCGTTGCCTGCCAAATCGCAAGAAGCCAACATGAAAACAAGGCTACAGCATTAAGATTATTAAAGACTAGACTTAAAGCAAAGCGTGATGAGGAAAGAGCAGCAAAAGAGGGTAACTTAAGACAAACATTACAAGGTAGTGGTGAAAGAGCTGAAAAGATTCGTACTTATAACTACCCACAAAACAGAGTTACTGATCACCGTATTGGTTTGACAGTAAATAGACTTGATGCAATTATCGAAGGAAAACTTGACTTAATTATTCAAGAATTAATTAACGAAGATCAAAAACGTAAACTTGCAAACGAAGAAGCAATTAGACTATAAAATAACCAACCTCTATAAATGGATTTTTCCAATTTAGGGGTTTTTTATTTTGCCTAAAAATCGGAAATATTAGAAAAAAAGTTTGATTTTGCGATACTTTTATAGGACAATAGTGCGATTTTATTGACATAAAATAGCGTTTTATATATAATATATATAAATTCTTTTTGAGGATTTTCTTTTTTGTCGTGTTTTTTTAAAAACTGACAAATTTTATGGAGGTTAAGGCTTGTGAGATTAAAAGACTTAAGATGGCATATTCTTGCCGGCATAGTTATCATAATTGCATATGCAGCTATCTCATTATGCTACTACCTATCTATTAAAGCAGGTAAGGTTGAAACCTCTATGAAGGCTATTGCAAAGGAAGTAACTATTGCAAGAATAGAAGAATCAAATAGTAAAATAAATACTTACTATGATTTATTCTTGGCTGATGGAAACAATGATTTAGTTTATTCTAAAGATGATGAAGATACTAAAGGTAAAATCTTTGAAGAATGTTTATCTCAAAAAAGACTTGTAAATAAATTTAATAATGTTGAAGGAAATAAAATATTGATTGGTAAGGATTCAATATTTAATCCTCAAAATACTTCAGAAAGAGAAGATATACATTATTACATTTATTTTCAAAAAGATTATGAAGGTTCAAAATTAACTGTAAGAATGAAACTTGAAAACTTCTATAATTTTGATTCTTATAATCTAATCATTTTTGACAGTACTGATACAGGTAGTATAGCTTATACAAGTTATGAAGACTTTAGAGCAACTGAAGTATCAAGCTTATTCGGAGATGATTTTACAAGAAACATTGATGATGGATTATTCTCAAGAGTTTTATCAATCA
>OCVV011357633.1_pt1 | contig 12588 bp, 5 predicted proteins | sample 1539721 | NCBI WGS metagenome assembly OCVV01 (sample SAMN02144230, study PRJEB22623) | gut metagenome | biome: sheep rumen | host: Ovis aries | place: New Zealand
CATGTGGATGCTTTACCCCGCAGGTCAAGACCTGCGGTTACCATCGTGCGACCTCTCCGAGGTCATTGTGCGATCTGCTATATTATTCCCAAATAAAAACCGTCAGGGGAAAGTCCACCCTCTCCCACCACAACGAGCGTTTTGTAAAGTCTTTTCTCAAAAGTACCCAGCTAATTTTTAAAAATTCTGCACTTCAAAATATTTTTTCGCAAAATCGGCCGTAATTTGGAGGTTTTTCTAAGTCGTTGAAGGTCAGACGTTTAGTTTCTTGAGACCCCCAACCCCCTATGTTAGGGGGCCAGGAACCATAGGTTTTGGTCGCACAAACCATAGGTTTAGACGATGCAGACCTATGCTCTGGACACTCTATCTCTATGAGTTGCATCGCAGAAACCTATGGTTTAGCCGAGTCAAACCATAGATTTTGCAAAATCCCCTTCCCTTTAGGGAGGGGTTAGGGGTAGGCTCTGGAGGGGTTAGGGGTAGGCTCCCTATCGTTTCTCACTCTAGTTTGCTCCTCGCCGAAGGTCGTTTTTTCTGATTATTTCTTTACAGCGCAAGGAGCGAGGGGAGTGTTAAAAACAAGGAAAGAAGGAGGGGGATTACTCTTCGGAGAGATTCCATTTCGAGTTGTCGCTGCTGAAGTCGTAGGGCGCCAGCGTGGGGGTGCTGTCGCCAGCCGAGTAGAGGCAGTAGCGGGTGTTGGGCGCGGGCTGACCGGGGATGGCCTTGGGCATGATGCGGAAGGTACCGTCGGTGAGCTGTTCGATGCGCCACAGCTGGGCGTCGTCGCCCGTGTAGCGGGGCTGCGTGGTCAGCTCCAGGTCGGCAGTGGCAGCGAGCGTGCGGTCGGTGCCGCTGATGGCGATGCTGAAGTAGCAGTTGCCCAGGTAGCCGCCCCGCTCGGGTCGCGGGGTGATGGTCCAGCGCTGATGGGGCCGGAACATGTAGTCGCCCGTGCGCAGGGCGATGTCGCCCTCGGGCCACGTGTCGATGACGTCGTGCAACTGCTGTGCCTCGATGGGCTTCGGTGCAACGGTGGTGTCGATGCGCCAGAAGGCTTCGCGCTCCTGCTTCATGCGCACGAAGTCCACGGCCAGTTCGAGCGAATAGCCGCGTCGCTCGGAGATGACGGCAAACGATCCGCCGCGGAACGGACGCCCTGCCACGGGCCAGCCATTGCGCCAGAGCAGCGGGCGGAGGCCCAACACGGAACGGCCGCCGCGGTCGAAGTCGGCCTCGTAGTGGCACGACATCACCTCTACGCCCTCGTCGACGACGGTGCGTCCGAAGTGGCCCGGTCCGCACACGCGGCCTCCGGCAGCCACCACCATGCGTCCGCCGCCGTGGAACATGTCGCGTCCGACGTTGTCGAGATAGGGTCCTGTGACGCTGCGCGAGCGTCCCACCACTATATTATAGGTGGAGTTGACGCCGTCGCAGCACGTGCCGTGGGTGCCCAGCAGGTAGTACCAGCCGTCGCGCCAGATGAGGTCGGTGGCCTCGCAGTCGATGGCGATATCCTGCTCACGATTGCCTGCCATGCGTGCGCCCGTCGTAGGGTCGAGCTCGATGAGGCGTATGGTGCCGAAGTAGGTGCCGTAGGTGGCCCAGAGGCGTCCTGTGGTGGGGTCGAGCAGCAGCGAGGGGTCGATGGCGTCCTGGTCTTCCATGCCGTCGCTGGAGGCCACCTCCACGGGCTTCGTCCAGCGGAATTCGGGCGAAGTGGGGTCGAGCGTCGTGTTCCACATGGTGAGGATGCGGCCGTTGTGGCCGCCGCCGAGACCGCCGCCCGTGGCACCATAGATGCAGAGATAGCGGTCGCCAATCTTCAGCACGTCGGGGGCAGCACCGCCGCCCGGGCGGTCGGCACCGCCGCGCCACGACCAGCCGTCGGCTGAGATGAGTCCGCCTCCGCCGGTGCCGAACGTGTAGTACTTGCCGTCGCACTCGGCGATGGTCGATGGATCATGAATGTAGGGTTGTCCTATTTGCGCCCCGGCAGGGCAGGTGAAAAGCGAACTCTGGAGAGCCAGCAAGGCTGCACCGATGAAATATCTTGTCTTCATATTGTTTTCTTTTTTTGCACTCCTATGATATTCTTATTTAATATTGAAATTCGTCACGGGCTGCCCCTGCTCGTCGACGAACCGCACGCACATGTCGCTCAGGCCAGGCCCGTTGATGACGGCGCAGCGCAGCACGTTGCGGCCCTTCTTCAGCGTCAGGCGGGCCGACATGCCGTCGTCTTCCACCATGCGGCGGTCGCCCTCGAGCAGCAGCACGGGCTCGCCGTTGAGCCACCACTGCGAGGCACCGTTGGAGCCCGCTGCCAGACGCACGCCAGGGATGTCCTCAGGACACTCTACGACCGTGACGGCCCAGAACAGCGAGCCGTAGGTCTGCTGGCCCCAGCGCTCGGCAAAGCGGAAGAGCTTCACGTTGTAGTTTTCGCTGTCGAGGGCATGCCAGCGCAGCGTCTGGCCGGCTGCCTTCACCTTCTGGCCGTCGCGCGGCAGGAGGGTGAGCTGGTCCTTGAACCACGTCTTTGAGAACACTTCGCCGAGCCACGTGTTGGTGAAGACGGTGTTGGAGCGCACGTCCTGACGAATGGGTTCCAGGAGCATCCAGCGGCGAATGAAGCCCTGCTCGTCGGGCTGCGACGGGGCAGCACCTGGCGCCACGGGCGTGAAGTAGCGGGGACGGTTCTTGAACTGCACCCAGTCGATGCTGACGTCAGCATCGCCGGCCGTGACGCAGAGGCTGACGACGCCCTTCGGCGTGTGCTGCAGGGGAGCGGTGAGCGTGAGCCACTGGCCCGACTGGTCGCGACGGAAGGGGCCGTTCTGACTCTTCACCGTCACGGGCACACGAGCAATGACCTTGCCCTTGGGGCCGTTCTCGCGGATGCAGAACTCGGTATTGTCGGCGGCTTTGGCGCTGACGACGAGGTAGCCGTCGGTGAGGCAACTGAAGTCGACGTCGGCATAGGTCACCCACCCGCCACGGAGCACATTGACGCAGGCTCCGCGCGTGCAGTCGGCAGTGTCTACATACTGCGTACTGACGCCAACGGTAGCCGTGCTGAAGCGGTCGATGTCGATGCGCTCGGTAGCCTTATTGATGCCCACGCCGCGAATGGTCTCCTTGACTTCGCCGATGGTACCGTCGGCACGGAACGAGAGGCGCTCTATGCACACCGAGCGGCGCTTGTCGTCGCTGGGCGAGAAGAAGTTGGTGTGGTAGAACAGGTACCACTGGCCCTGATACTCAACAATGGAATGGTGGTTGGTCCAGCAGCCGTTGGGATGCTCGGCCATGATGATGCCCTTGAACGTCCAGGGTCCCAGCGGCTGGTCGCTCATGGCGTAGGCCAGCGTCTCGGTGCCACCCTCGCGGCGCACCCAGGGGAACGTCAGGTAGTAGTGCTGACCGCGGCGGAACACGAAGGGTCCTTCCTTGAAACCGTCGGGCAGGCCCTCCATGGGCTGTCCGCCCACGAGCATCGTGCGGCGGGGCGTGGTGTCGTTTTCGTTGCGGCGGGGCATCTGCACCTCGCTGAGCGGATCCTTCAGCTGCAGCATGTCGTCGCTCAGGCGCGCACCGCGCAGTCCCATGCCCGACCAGTAGATATAGGCCTGGCCGTCGTCGTCGACCAGCACGCAGGGGTCGATGCCCGACACGCCACGAATAGGCTCGGGCTCGCAGACGAACGGTCCCTCGGGGCTGTCGGCAGTGGCCACGCCGATGGCAAAGCCGAAGCCTGCCTTCGGGGCGGCGGGGAAATAGAAGTAATACTTGCCGTTGTCGAGGCTACCGTCGGCCGACGGGCTCAGCCTGCGCACGCAGTCGGGGGCCCACATGGCGTAGGAGTCGCGTCGCACCCAGGGCACGGCGTTCTGGGTGACGATGACGCCGTGGTCGGTCCAGTCGGTGAGGTTCGTCGACGAGAAGACGTGGTAGTCGGCCATGCAGAACCAGTCGGCACGCTGACCGGCAGGAGGCACGATGTCGTGCGAAGGATACAGATACACTTTGCCATCGAAGACACGCGCCGTGGGGTCGGCCGTGAACTGATGGCGGATAACGGGATTCTGCGCCGTTGCCGACAGGACGGCAAGGGCAAACAACAAAAGCGTGCTGGCTGTTCTTTTCATAAGCTGGCGGTTTGATGGGGAGTTTGCAAGTTTTCAGCGGCAAAGTTACAAAGAATAATGGGAAAGAACACCCTTGTTTTGTAACAGAGGCTTTACAAAATGTAACAATCGTTTGGTACTTTTCGTGAAAAAATGTATCTTTGCAGCCTAAAAAGCTTTGAAATACCAGCAAAACTAACACAAACAATGAGACGAAAAGTTCTGATCGCACTGCTACTGCTGACACTACCCTTCTCACTTCTGGACTCGCTGGCCCAGATGGGAAAACTATATGACGTGGACAACCAGTTGTCCAGCAGTTTCACCAACCAAGTGTTCATCGACAACGACGGCCTGCTCTGGGTCGCCACGCGAAACGGATTGTGCCGCTACGACGGCTACCAGTTCCGCGTGTTCGACAAGAAGACCCACGGCGACATGACGAACAACTACGTGAACTGCATCGCGCAGGACCGCCAGAACCGCTTCTACCTGGGCATGTTCGGCGGACTGATGACCTTCGACGGGGCTTCGTTCCGCGAAATGAAGGTGATAGACCGCGAAGGCAACGAAACCCACACCTACGTCATCTGCTTCCTCATGTGCAGCGACGGCGACATCCTTGTGGGCACCAGCGGCAACGGCGTGCTGCGCGTCGACTCGCCCTCGCAGGCCCACCAGCTGGGCGGCGACCTGGCCAGCGCCGTCACCATCCACTCGATGGTGGAGGACAACAAGGGGCTCATCTGGATTGCCACCGACCACCACGGACTGCTGGTGTACGACAAGAAACGCGGGAAGGTGGTGAAGCGCTACCTCGACGACGAGTCGATGCAGTCGTACGTGCGCCGCGTGGGCAAGGACCGTCAGGGCCGCATCTACGTGGGCACCTCGCGACAGGGCGTGCTGCGCTTAGAGGGCGGCACCTTCCGGCACATCGCCGCCACGGGCAACCGTTCGGTGACGGCCCTCTACTGCAACAGCAGCAACCAGATGGTCATCGGCTACGACGGCAGCGGACTGAGCATCCTGGACCCCGCCACGGGCAGCGTGGTGGAGAATCCCTACTACAGCCGCATGGTGGACCTCTCGCAGGCTAAGGTGGTGTCGATCACCGAAGACCCGGGCGGCAACCTCTGGCTGGGCATGCTGCAAAAGGGCATCTACATGCAACCCGTCAGGCAGAACGGTTTCTCCTACATGGGCTACCGACTGGGCAAGAACAACATCATCGGACAGGCCTGCGTGACGAGCACGATGGTAGACTCCCGCGGCTTCATCTGGGTGGGTACCGACAAGGACGGCCTCTTTCAGATTACCGAAGGCGGACAACTCATCCGCCACTACGACAGCAACGACGGCGTGCCGGCGACGGTGCTCGCGCTGAACGAAGACAACAAGGGGCGCATCTGGCTGGGCAGCTATCAGGAGGGATGCGGCTACATCGACCCGAGCGGACGCTACCACCAGCAGCCGCTGCTGCCGGGATGGCGCGTCAGCGTGTTCAGCATCGCGCACGACGCCAAGGACAACCTCTGGCTGGGCACCATGGGCAACGGACTGCTGCGGCTCTCGCCCGACGGCACGATGAAGACCTACACCACCAAGCGGGGAGCTGAGAGCAACCGCAACACGAACAGCCTGACCAACGACTACATCACGCAACTGTCGCTCTCGCCCGACGGCAAACGCATCTACCTGGCCACGACCATGGGCGTGTGCTGCCTCGACACGGAGCGCGACAGCTGGACCAACACCTTCCGGCAGAACTGCCTGATGTACGGCACGTCGGCCTTCATCGCTAAGGAGTTCGGCGGACGCCTGCTCATTGCCACCAGCGACAGCCTCTACTGCTACGACCTGCTGGCCCACCGCATGAAGCCCTACAGCACCGAGCACGTGCAGATAGGCAGCGGCGTGGCAGCCATCGAGCAGGACCAGCGCGGACGCCTCTGGCTGTCGTCGTACCACGGACTGTGCTGCTACGACCCCAACTCGGGCGAGGTGCAGAACTACTTCGCCGACGACGGACTGCAGTCGAACGAGTTCTCCGTGGGAGCCTCGTGGGCAGCGCCCAACGGCCAACTGCTCTTCGGCGGCGTGGGCGGCATCACATGGTTCGACCCGATGAAGATGGCACAGCGCGAATGGAAGGCACGCGTCAGGCTGACGGCCTTCCTCATCAACGGCGAACCCGTGGCCAGCACCACCCGCTCGGGCCACTACCAGGTGTGCGACACGTCGGTCATCGCCAGCAACCGCTTCAACCTCAGCTACCGCGACAACTCGTTCACCATACAGCTGTCTACACTTACCTACGACACGCCCGAGCACATCACCTATATCTATCGCATCAACAACGAGGCACCCGTGCGACTGCAACCGGGCATGAACGAAATCACGTTCTCCCACCTCACGCCGGGCACGTATAAATTCCGCATCAAGGCCGAGCGCAACAACGAGCAGACCGAAGAACGCGAGTTCACCGTCGTCGTCCACAGCCCGTGGTACCGCACGTGGTGGGCCTACTGTCTCTACCTGCTGCTGCTCGGCATCGCCGCCTGGCAGTACCTGCGCCAGCGCAGCCGCAACGAGCAAGACCGTCTGCGACTGCAGGAGCACATCCATGCCGAGGAAATGGGCGAGGCCAAACTGCGGTTCTTCATGAACATCAGCCACGAGATACGCACGCCTATGACGCTCATCATCACGCCCCTGCTCTCGCTCATGAAGCAAGACGACGACCCCCACCGGCGCAGCGTCTACGAGACCATCCACCGCAACGCCGAGCGCATCCTGAGCCTCATCAACCAACTCATGGACCTGCGGAAAATCGACAAGGGTATGATGCAGATGCACATGTCGGAGACCGACCTCGTGGCCTTCGTGCAGGACATCTACACACTCTTCGAACACCAGTCGCAGGCCAAGCGCATCCATTTCCGCTACGACCACGACGAAGAGCAACTGCCCGTATGGATAGACCGCCGGCAGTTCGACAAGGTGGTGGTCAACATCCTCTCGAACGCCTTTAAGTTCACACCTCCCGAAGGCAGCATCATCATGCGTGTCAGCCACGACAACCGCCAGGCCACCATCACCGTCAGCGACAGCGGAGAGAAGATTCCCGCCGACAAACTCGAGCACATCTTCAAACGCTTCTACCAGAGCACCACCTCCATCAACGACCGAAACACGGGCACGGGCATCGGACTCGACCTCACCCGCTCGCTCGTCGAACTGCACCACGGCACCATTACGGCCCGCAACATGCAGGCCGACGAGGCAGCCGCACTCTTCGGTCACGACCGTCACGAGGGAGTGGAGTTCGTCGTCACCATCCCGCTGGGCAAAGCCCACCTGAGCGAAGACGAAATTGAAACGGAGCCCACCACCACCGAGCAGACGCAGGCCGAACTCCTTGGCGACGAAATGGCCGACGACATGGACACCCTGACCGACAAGGAAGCCGACTGGCAGCCCGACAAGAGCCGACGGCTGACCATCGTCATTGCCGAGGACGACGACGACATCCGCGAATACCTCGCACAGGAACTCAGCACCGACTACGACGTCCATACCTGCCTGAACGGCCGGGAGGCGCTCGCCGAGACGCTCAAGGTGCGGCCCGAACTGCTCATCACCGACGTCATGATGCCGGAAATGGACGGCAACACATTGGCTGCCACGCTGAAAGCCAACCCGCAGACCAACCACATCCCCATCGTCATGCTCACCGCCAAGAACCGCGACGAAGACAAACTGGAAGGACTCGGCACGGGCGTAGATGCTTACATCGTGAAGCCGTTCAACATGGACATTCTGCGACGCACCGTGCTCAATCTCATCAGTTCGCGCCAGATGCTTCGGCTGAAGTACGGGCGCAACGACCAGTTGGAAAGCAAGGTGGAGACCGTGCAGATGAAGTCGCCCGACGAAAAACTGCTCGAGCGCATCATGAAGGTCATCAACGAAAACATTTCCAACAGCGACCTCAGTGTAGACACCATTGCCCAGACCGTGGGCATCAGCCGCGTCCATCTTCACCGAAAGATGAAGGAACTCACCGGCCAGACACCCCATGACTTCATTCGCAACATCCGCCTGAAGCAGGCTGCCCACCTGCTCTCCACGGGCGACATGAACGTCACTGAGGTCATGTATGCCTGCGGATTCAGCAACTCCGCCTCCTTCTCGACCATCTTCAAGCGCTTCTACGGCATGACGCCGCGCGAATACAAGAAGTCCTGACAACTTCGGCCCCTGTATTTCCTGGACGAGCCAAGCGGCAAAGCCTGCGATGGCGGAAGAATTTTTACAGCTTTACTTCCGGCACCACCTGACCGTCGAGCAGGCTGATGATGCGCTGGGCGTAGCCGGCATCACGCTCGGAGTGGGTCACCATCAAGACGGTGGTGCCCTCCTGGTTCAGCTGGGTGAGTAGCTGCATCACCTCCAGTCCGTTCTTTGAGTCGAGGTTACCCGTGGGCTCGTCGGCAAGGATCAGTTTCGGATTCATCACCACGGCACGGGCGATGGCCACGCGCTGCTGCTGTCCGCCGGAGAGCTGCTGGGGGAAGTGATGGGCGCGATGCGAGATGGCCATGCGGCGCAACACCTCTTCCACACGCTGGCGACGTTCCTTCTTCGGCACGCCGAGGTAGGTGAGCGGCAGTTCCACGTTTTCCTCTACGTTGAGTTCGTCAATCAGGTTGAAACTTTGGAACACGAAGCCAATCTGGCCCTTGCGCACAGCCGTGCGCTGGCTTTCTTTCAACGTGCCAACCTCCTGTCCGTCGAGCCAGTAGCGGCCGCTGGTGGGATTGTCGAGCAGGCCCAGGATGTTCAGCAGTGTTGACTTGCCACAGCCTGACGGCCCCATGATGGCCACGAACTCACCTTTCTTCACTTCGAGCGACACGCCGCCCAGTGCTACGGTCTCCACCTCTTCCGTGCGGAACACCTTCTGAATGTTTTCAAGTTTAATCATAATTATGAGACCCACCCCCAAGAAGACCCACCCCCTGCCCCTCCCTGAATGGAGGGGAGTGAATAGTTCTACTGGCAGGCTTATAGGGTCATTCTTCTAAATGGTTTATATTGATGTTATTCTAAGTTTATATTAATGTTTTGTTTCGCAAGGTAACCACTCCCCTCCATTCAGGGAGGGGCTGGGGGTGGGTCTTCTGGGGGTGGGTCTTTGGGGGTGGGTCTTCTGGGGGTGGGTCTCCCTACTCCGTCTTTAAATACTTCACAGGATTGCTGGTGGCCACGCGATAGGTCTGGAGCAGCACGATGGCAGCAATGACGAGCAGCACGAACAGTGCACAGACGGTGAAGACAATCCATGAGAACTGCACCTTGTCGGCAAACTGCTCCATCAGCATGTCGCTGAAGTACCAACCTAAAACGGCACCAACGATGATGGACGGCAGGGCAATCATTGCGATGCTCCGCAGGAACAGCCCCTGCAGTTCGCCGACACCGGCTCCCATCACCTTGCGGATGGCCAGTTCGCGCGAGCGGCGCTGCACCTCGTCGCGCACATAGCCGATGAGTCCGATGAGCGTAATCAGCAGCGATGCCAGGCAACCTATCATGATGAGGTCGCGGGTGTGTTTGGTCTGTGTGTAATGGTCGGCCAGTTCGTCCTTATACCGTTTCACGTTCAATTCTGCGTCAGGATAGAGCTTGTCGCACGTCTGCTGAACGGCGAGTATGTTTTCCGGCGTCAGTGCATTGAGCTTCACCAATATATAATTGGCGTAGATGTTTCCGTTGATCATCATCGAAGGACGCTCCTCTGTGCTGACAAGCGAACCTATTGTGAAGTTCTTCACCACGGCTTTGATGGTGATAGGCACCTGGTCACCAAACTCTGTGCTCAAGATGACCTGTCCCACGACATCGCTCCAGCCAGTATGCTGCTTGAGCATCTCGGCAAACCGCTCGTCGACGATGGCCTCGCCTTCCCATCCCGGGTGGTCTATGCGTGCGGGCACGCTACCTTGTGTCACCGTCAGTCCCATCGTCTGGACGATGTTCGATTCTGCCCAGTACATACATGAGAAATTAAACAGTTGTTCCGTCTTGCCAGGCAGCATCACATTGTTGCCACTTTGCTTGCTCGTCCATAGCGAATAGGCTGTACTCGTGCTTTCCACACAAGGCAACTTCTCTATCTCGCGGGCCAGCGTGTAGGTAGAGTCTGAGGGATTCAATATCTCGATATAGGCCACATCCTTGTAGTCATAGCCCAAGTCACGATTCAGCATATAGTCATACTGGCGGTAGATGGTGCTGAGGATGCAGAGCAGCATGGTGCACAGCACAAACTGGAAGGCCAGCAGCGATAGTTTCCAGATGCGCTTGTTTTCCGAGAACAACCGGTAGGCATAAGCCATCGGGATGCGAGAATAGATAAACCCCGGCAACAGTCCGCAACAGGTCAGCACGATGAGGCAGACGATTGACAGCACCAGGTAAGTCTGCGATGAGAAAAGCGTTCCTACGCTGACGCCTAAGAGTTCGTGCACCCAGTCCTTTCCTACCCAGAGCAGCAGGGCCATGATGAGTAGTGCTGAGAGCAGATGAATGGCGGCCTCCCTCAACGTCTTCAGATAAAACTCACGGCGTGGTGCTCCCAGCACCTTGCGCAGAGCCACCTGACGGGCACGGCTCACCATCGTACTGATAACCACGAGGATATAGTTCATTACGGCTGTGAAGAGCATGACGAAGGCCACGACGGAAAGGATGATACATGTTGTCTTGACGGTCTTTTTCTTCATGTGGCTCCCGCTGACAGCATACAGTTTGAAACCAAAGTCCTTGATGCCCGCAGCTTTCACGTCGTTCCAAGGTATCAGTTCCTTCAGCATCTTGTTCATCCCTTCAGTCACTTTCGTCATGTTGGCACCAGGTCGCAGACGGACGAAGGAGTGATAGCGGTCGTTGCCCATCAGATTGCCCGTGCCGTCGTAAGAATAGATACCGATAGACGGCAACGACATGATGATGTCAAGTTGGCGAAATGATGAGTTCTCGTCGAAGTCTTCAAACACACCACCTACCGTCATCGGCTTATCGGGAGCAGCCATAAAACAGAAGGTCTTGCCTGCGGCATCGCCCCCTATTCTGTCATACAACCGCTTGCTAATGAGACATTGACCGGGAGTACTCAGAATCATCTTGGCATCTCCCTGCAGTATCTTTGTGCTGAAGATATCGAAGAAGCAGGAGTCGGCAAACACCGTCTGCTCAAAGTCATGGTGCATGCCATCCTCAGTCGTCAGTTTCTCGTCGTTGAATTGGTACGTCCATCGTGTGCCTACCTCTATTTCAGGGATGTAGCGGCACATGGCAGGGATGGCTCCGCCGGGTGTGTTCTCATACTCGGCGGCCTCCTCGCCCATCTTCTGGAACATTTCGCCTACCTGATACACACGTTCCTTGTCGGCGATACAACGGTCGTAGTTGCGGTTCAGTTCCACACGCGCTATCAGCACCAGCCCGACGGTCAGGCCGACGGCCAGTGAGATGACTTTGATGAGGGTTCCTTGTCCTCTATAATTACTCTTCATAGCGTTTTTTACTACTATTTGATGCAGCAAAGTTACGTCAATAAAACGAATCCGCCAAGGTTTTCGGCCCTGGCGGATGCTGATTGTCTAAAAATTAGACAGTTCGTCGTATGATTTTTAGACACTTTGATTGCAAATCATGCGGGCCATGTCGTTCAGTGAGAGGCATTGGTTGCGACTGATGGAAATGTGCTCGTTGTGGTGCTCCCATGGGGCAAGGATGAGCAGCTTTCTGCTTCTCGTAGGTTTCTTTATCCACAATGCAAAGATACGGCAATCGCTTGACAAAGACAAACAATTCGGGCGAAATCTACTTATCATCGATAGATTTCGCCCGTTTGGTTACTCCGTCTTGATGTTCTTCACAGGATTCTCAGAAGCCGCGCGCCAACTCTGGATGATGACGGTGAGCAGGGAGATGATGAGGCAGGCCGCGCCGGCAACAGCGAATATCCAGGGGCTGAGTGCGATGCGATAGGAGAAGTTCGTGAGCCAGTCGCTCATGATATAATAGGAGATAGGCACGGCGACGACGAATGACACCAGCATGGGCACGGAGAAGGTGCGGAGCATCAGCAGCAGCACCTCGCCCGACGTGGAGCCCATCACCTTGCGGATGGCTATCTCCTTCTTGCGCTGGCGGATGAAGAAGAGCGACAGCCCCACGTAGCCCAGCACCGAGATGACGACGGCAATGAGGGTGAAGAGGGAGACGATGCGCAACGTGTTCTGCTGGTCCTCGAAAGTTTCGGCGATACCCTCTTCCAAACTGCTGACATACCAAACCAATTCTTCTTCAGAGACACCCAGTCCTCTCAGCATTTCGTCGAAAGCGGTCTTCGCCTGCTTATCTCCATTTGTCTTGACGA
>OCVV011339115.1_pt1 | contig 12586 bp, 12 predicted proteins | sample 1539721 | NCBI WGS metagenome assembly OCVV01 (sample SAMN02144230, study PRJEB22623) | gut metagenome | biome: sheep rumen | host: Ovis aries | place: New Zealand
AGATGCAGTGAATACATAGAAGTTCTTTGCGCGGAAGCCGTTTGAATCGTCACACAATTTCCCGACTGCAAGGGGTTTCGCAATTGCCGGTTTTTGATAACTAACGGGAAGGAGGAGACATCATGCGAGTTCTTGGAAATCTGAATAAAAAAAAGATCGCGGCTGGCGTCGTTTGTATTTTGATGATCGCGGCAGTGCTGTTCTCCGCCTTTTACATTTCAGCTGAATCAGGCCATGACTGTACGGGAGACAACTGCCCGATCTGTGCCTGTATTTGTCAGTGCGAAAAAACACTTCATCAGATGGGGGACGGAACGCCGGTCATGACCGTGGCGGCCATCCCTGTCATATTATATGTTCTTAAGGCGTTTTTTGACGCATGTGACTTGCTTCAGGATACGCCTGTCTCTGAAAAAGTCCGATTGAATGATTAAAAAAACCTCCAGACGGGGCGAAGTATGCCTTTTTGCAGGCAGAAGGATCGTCCTGTGCCTTTTTGCGCCTGAAAAAGGGCAGAATCCAAAAGAAAATCCCAAAAGGGAATCAAAAACTATGTGAATGTAAAATGGTAAAAAACAAAAAAAACGGAGGTTTAACGTGAAAAAAATTAAATATATTTCAGTGTTCACCGCAGCCGTGCTGATGGCAGGCTGTCTGGCAGGATGCGGCAGCGGCGCCGCCGGCGCCGAAAATTCCCAGGATGGGAACGCTGCAGCCGATGCTTCAGGTAATACGTCGGCGGATACCGGAAACGGGGAAGACGATGGAAAACTTCAGATCGTCACTACGATTTTTCCCGTATATGACTGGGTGGTGAATGTTCTTGGTGAAAATCCTGCGGACGCAGAGGTAACGATGCTCCTTGACAGCGGGGTCGATCTTCACAGCTACCAGCCTGCCGCCGGGGATATTATGAAGATTTCCAGGTGCGATCTTTTTATCTATGTCGGCGGGGAGTCAGACGAATGGGTGGATGACGCCCTTGAAGAAGCCGTGAATGAGGATATGGTCGTCATCGATCTGCTGGATGTCCTTGGGGATGATGTCAGAGTAGAAGAAGTTGTAGAAGGAATGCAGGACGAGGAACATGAGCATGGTGATGAGGATGAACATGCTAATGACGATCATGAAACCGATGAGGATGCGCATAACGATGTGGATGAAAAAACCGATGAGGATGCGCATAACGATGCGGATGAAATAAATGATGAGGATACACATAACAATTCGGATGAAATAAACAATTCGGATGAAATAAACAATTCGGATGAAATAACCGATGAGGATGCGCATAACGATGCGGATGATAAAAACAACGGGGAGACTTATGACGATGTAAGGGACGATGCCGGTACAGATGATCAGGATGAAGAATATGATGAGCATGTATGGCTCTCGCTTAGAAACGCATCTGTTTTTGCGGACAGCATCGCCGGGGCTCTCGGGGCTGTCGACCCCGATAATGCCGTAACATATGCCGAAAATGCCGAATTGTACAAGGAAAAACTAAGCGCTCTGGATGCGGAATACTCGGCAGCTGTTGAGAAAGGCACGGTAAAAACACTTCTCTTCGGAGACCGTTTTCCGTTCAGGTATCTCGTGGACGACTATGGACTTTCGTATTACGCGGCCTTTGCAGGATGTTCTGCTGAGACGGAAGCCAGTTTTGAAACTATTTCATTCCTGTCGAAAAAGGTAGATGAGCTTTCACTTCATACTGTCATGACCATCGAAGGTAGCGATCACAGGATCGCCGAGACGATCGTACAGAATACAAAATCAAAGGATCAGCAGATCGTTACAATGGATTCCATGCAGTCAACCACATCGAAAGATGTTTCAAACGGAGCCACATATCTGTCCGTTATGGAGAAAAATCTGGAGGCGCTGAAAGAAGCTGTCTTATTTGCCGCCGACGCCTGACGATCACATTGAATCGCGATCTCTGATCGTGCGCGAGTTGCGCGACGCACTTGTGCGTCTTCCTCTGCGCAGCTCTGCGATCCGCCGGAGGCTCCAGATGGGGGATTGAAACCCTTCACTGAGTCAAATTTGATTCAATACCCACCGCCTATAGAGGGGGATTCCTCATCTGAGTTGAAAATATTAGAAAAAGGAGTATATCATGGCACTGCTCACTATTAAGGATCTGGCTCTTGGCTATGATTCAAGGACTATCGTTAAAGATCTGAATTTCGTCGTGAATGAAGGAGATTATCTTTGTATCGTCGGCGAAAACGGTTCGGGGAAGACTACGCTGATGAAAACTTTACTGAGCCTTCAGGAGCCGCTCCGTGGTCAGATCCTGATCGGTGACGGTCTGAAGAAAAAAGAGATAGGCTATCTGCCCCAGCAGACTATCGTTCAGAAAGATTTTCCGGCGTCCGTCAGAGAGATCGTTCTATCCGGATGTCAGGGCTCCTGTGGACTGAGACCTTTTTATAATAAGAAAGAAAAACAGCTTGCGGAAACAAATATACGGCGCATGGGCATAACTGAGCTTGCAGACCGCTGTTATCGTGACCTCTCCGGTGGACAGCAGCAGAGAGTGCTTCTGGCGAGGGCCCTTTGTGCCGCCGGAAAGATCCTGCTTCTGGACGAACCTGTCGCAGGTCTTGATCCGAGAGTGACCGCGGAAATGTATGAGCTGATCTCCGGACTGAATCAGGATGGGGTGACGGTGATCATGATCTCTCACGACATAGAGGAGGCCGTACGCCGGGCGAGCCATATCCTGCACATAGGCAGAGAAATCTTTTTTGGAACAAAAGAGGAGTATCTGGACAGCGGATTTGGTAAGAGCTTTCTGGTCAGTCAGGACAACAGAGAGGAGAAAGACATACAATGATAGAAAAGCTTATAATGTATATGCAATATCCCTTTGTCCGGTATGCTCTTATCGTGGGCGTATTGATCGCTTTGTGTTCATCGCTTCTGGGAGTCACTCTTGTGCTGAAGAGGTTTTCCTTCATCGGCGACGGATTGTCGCATGTCGCTTTTGGAGCGATGTCCATTGCCGCAGTCATGAATCTGACGAACGAGATGCTGCTGGTGCTGCCGGTTACGATCCTCAGTGCCGTTCTTCTGCTGCGGACAGGACAAAACGCGAAGATCAAAGGGGATGCGGCCATTGCAATGATCTCGGTAGGCGCTCTGGCTTTCGGATATCTTATAATGAATACTTTTTCTACGTCATCAAATCTGTCAGGGGATGTTTGCAGTACGCTTTTCGGCTCCACGTCCATACTGACTCTGACGATCAGGGAAGTTGGGCTGTGCGCAGTTCTTTCTGTCGCGGTCGTTGTGATTTTTGTTTTGTTTTATAACAAAATATTTGCAGTGACATTTGATGAGAATTTTGCGAAAGCCACAGGGACAAAAACAGATACTTATAATCTGATTATAGCGGTGGTGACTGCAGTGATCATCGTGCTGGCAATGAATCTTGTGGGATCGCTTTTGATCTCCGCGCTTGTTATCTTTCCGGCGCTGTCGGCAATGCGGCTTTTTGACAGTTTCATGAAGGTGACGATATGTTCAGCTGTTCTGTCGGTGATATGCGCCTTTTCGGGGATCGTTATTTCTATACTGGCGGGAACGCCGGTCGGATCGACGATCGTAGCGGTCGATGCGGCAGCGTTCGGCGTCAGCGCTCTGGCCGGGATGGCAGCAGGAAAAACCATTAAAACAATATAATTCTGACCGGAAGACATCAGGAGAAAACCACAAAAACAATATAATTATGACCGAATGACAACAGGAGGAAGCATAAGTGAAAAAATGGATCAAGGCAGGAGTTTGTTTTGCGTTAGCGGCGGCGCTGGCCGGCTGCGGAGGCGGCGGAAAGACGGCTGCGAAGACAGATGAACAGAACGCCGGCGTGAAAAATGTGCTTGAAGCCGGAATGGCGGCTGCCGATAATAAAGCCGGTGACAGTACAGGCGCAGGCAATAATGCAGCCATAAGTAACAGCGGCGTTTCCGGCGAAAACGGGGCAAATGATTCCGGCGAAAACGGAGCAGATGGTTCCGGGCATCAAAGCGGCGTAAACAAAGATGCTCCGCTTCCGGAAAAGATCGATGAATCGGAGATGTACGCAGGAACGGAAGGCATTGATATCGATCTGACAGTGCTTTCGAGTACGGTAGTATATTCAGAAGTCTATAATATGGTATCTTCTCCTGAAGATTATGTGGGAAAAACGGTAAGGATGAGAGGCTTTTATTCCAGCTTTTATGATAAAACTACCGGAAAGAATTATTTTGCCTGCGTGATCAGTGACGCCACCGCCTGCTGCTCACGGGGAATAGAATTTATCCCGGCCGATGACTATAACTATCCGGACGATTATCCGGAAGAAGCAGACGAGATTACCGTAACCGGCGTTTTTGATACATATGAAGAAAACGGCTATACATACTGCACCATACGTGACGCCGGAATGATCATAGAGAACTGACCGCAATGGAACCGGGGACGGAGACAAGTTTCATAAATCCGGAACCGGGGACGGAGAAGGGTTTCATGATTCAGTGAAACCCGCGAGAGCATTCATCCGTCGGGAGAACATTCATATGTCAGGAGAGCATTCATCCGTCAGGAGAGCATTCATCCATCGGGAGAACATTCATCTGTCAGGAGAGCATTCATCCGTCGGGAGAGCATTCATCCGTCAGGAGAGCATTCATCCGTCGGGAGAGCATTCATCTGTCGTGAGAAAATTCATCCTTGGGGATGGCTTGACAACGTCAGCTTACCCTGCTAGCATATGGGTTATACAATGCTAACTCGCATAAGGAATCCAGATATCCGAAGGCTGGAGAGATGAAGTCCGCTCCCGGATCTTGTTCACAGAGGTAAACGGGTGCTGCGGGAATAAAGTGAAGCTGTTCTGGAAATCGGACAGTTTTATACAGCAAAAGCTGACATCGCCTGTCTGGTTCACAGACAGGCGATCGTATTATGTGCGCTAAATCCGAAAAGTAATCTGCATATTTAAAAGAGCGGCAATTCGGAAGAAGCGTCTATGGTTTTATCCAAGGGTTAGACATATATAACTAATCCGGACCAGATAACAAAGAAAGGATGTTTGCTTATGAAGGAAAAGCGAAAAGAACAGTCCCCGATGGCATGGATACTGAGCCAGACGGGCGGCCACGGGAGAGAGTATGTGTTCAGTGTCATTATGGCGGTCATAGGAGTGGCCTTTTCCGTGGCACCGTATTTTGTCGTGATCAGAATCGTAGGCGGGTTGATGAACGGACAGAGAGAGCTGTCCTTCTACATGATCCGATGTCTGATCATGGCCGCATTGTGGCTCGGACGCGTTATATTCCATGCAATTTCTACGGCGGCCAGTCACAGGGCTACTTTTGCAGTGCTCGGAGAGATCCGCAAGCGCTGTCTGGAGAAACTCTCTCGAATGCCGCTTGGCGCGGTTCTGGATCAGAGTTCGGGTGCGCTGAAAAATACTGTCATAGAGCGCATTGACAGTATTGAAACAACACTTGCCCATATTGTGCCGGAGTTCACAGCTAATCTGCTGGTGCCGGTCATCATTTTGATCTACATTTTTATCATCGACTGGAGAATGGGGCTTGCGAGCCTTGCCACCGTGCCGCTGGGAATGTCCTGCTATATATTTATGATGGCGGGCAGCACAGAATTTTATGAGCATACGGTCACGGCGACGAAAGCGCTGAATGATACCGCGGTGGAATATATCGGCGGCATTCAGGTCATAAAGGTATTCGGAAAGACCAGATCCAGCTATGACCGGTTTGTCCACGATGCTTATGAAGCTGCCCACAGCTTTATTGACTGGATGCGGGCGAGTATTATTCCGTTTACATTTGCCATGGTCATCATGCCGTCAACGATGGTGAGTGTGCTGCCGATCGGCGGTCTGCTGGTGAAGGCGGGATCTTTGAGCGTACAGGATTTTGTCACCATAATCATTCTGTCCGTCGGCGTCATCACGCCGATCATCACTATGATGAGTTACTCTGATGATTTCCGCACAATGGGAACGATATTCGGAGAGGTGCGGGCGATTTTGGACGCGCCTGAGATGGAAAGGCCTGAAGAAGGGGAAGCTCCGGAGAAAAACGATCTGACGTTGAATAATGTGCGGTTTTCTTACAAAGATGCGGAAGTGCTTCACGGCGTTTCAATGGAGATACCGGAAGGAAGTTTTATTGCGCTTGTGGGACCAAGCGGCAGCGGCAAAAGTACGATCGCGCGTCTTATAGCATCTCTATGGGACGTGACCGGTGGAAGCATTGCGTTGGGAGGACAGGATATACGCAGTATTCCGCAGGCAAAATATGCTGACAAGGTCGCTTTTGTATCTCAGGATAACTATCTTTTTAATATGAATGTCCGTGAAAATATCCGTCTCGGTCGGCCGTCGGCTTCAGATGAAGAGGTTGAGCAGGCAGCGAAACAAAGCGGGTGTCATGATTTTATCATGTCGCTTGAAAATGGCTATGACACTATGGTCGGTTCTTCGGGAGGACATCTTTCCGGAGGGGAGAGGCAGCGTATTTCCATCGCCCGGGCAATGCTGAAGGCGGCGCCGGTAGTCATTCTCGACGAGGCAACTGCCTACACGGATCCGGAGAATGAGGCAGTCATTCAACGTTCCGTTTCGAAGCTTACTGCTGGAAAGACGTTGATCGTTATCGCGCATCGCCTGTCGACGGTCATGGATGCAGACAGGATATATGTGATAAAGGATGGCATGATCGAGGATTCCGGAACACATGAGGAACTGCTGGGACGTCATGGCCTGTATGAGTCCATGTGGAAAGCACATATGGAGGTGAAGGACAATGGTTGAGATCATACGTAAGTTTTTTGCTTTCTGCGGTGAAGAAAACCGGAGAAAATTTCATACATCTATTATTCTGGGCGTGGTTCAGGCAGTTTTTGAGGCGCTTAAAATTCCGGCCATTGCATGTATGGTGAGAGCTCTCATCAGGGGCGCCGTGACATCGGGGGATATTCTGCTAAGTCTTGGTATCATGCTGATCAGCATAATCGGAGCCGGTCTTGTCAAGGCGAAAAGCACGATGCTTCAGACCGAGGCGGGGTACGATACCTGTGCCAAAAAGAGAGTTGAGATTGCGGAACATATGCGTTACCTTCCGATGGGATATTTCAATGAAAACTCTCTCGGACAGATCACTTCGGTTACAACAAACGTGATGGAAAATCTGGAAAATGTCGCAACCAGAGTCGTCATGCTTGTTTGCGAGGGAATGCTGACCACGTCGCTCATTATTATCATGCTGCTGTTTTTTGACTGGAGGATCGCACTGGTGCTTCTCGCGGGCTTTGCTCTTTTCCTTTTTGCCAACGGCTATTTGCAAAAGGCAGCCGGAAAGCTTGCCGGCCGCAAAATAGATGCGGACGAGAAGCTGGTCGAAAAGGTGCTTGAATATCTGCAGGGAATGGCAGAGGTGAAGGCTTACCATCTGACGGGAAAGAAAAGCAGAGAGCTTAATGACGCCATTGCCGCAAACTCCGGCGTAAATACGGAAATGGAGATGACCCTGATTCCCCGCATGACGATCCAGAGCCTTATAGCAAAACTAACAGGCGTTTGTATGGTGGCTTTTTCATGCATTTTTTACTGCGGGGGAACGATGGAAGCCCTGACAGCTGTTGTTATGGTAATAGCGGCATTTATAGTAAATTCCAGTCTTGAAACAGCCGGTAACTATTCGGCTCTTTTGCGGGTGGTGGATCTGAGCGTCGACAGAGCGCAGGAAATTCTGGATACGCCGCAGATGGATATTACCGGCGAGATCATTGAACCGGAGAGAAGGGATCTTCGGACTGAAAATGTTGAGTTTTCATATGACAAACGGAAGATCATTGACGGCGTAACAGTTGAGATCCCCGAAAAGACGACCACAGCGATCGTCGGTCCTTCAGGAGGAGGAAAAACGACGCTGGTCAATCTGTTGGCCCGCTTCTGGGATGTGGACGCCGGTATTGTCATGCTCGACGGGACAGATGTGAGGGAATTTGACATGGATTCGCTGATGCAGAATTTCTCTTTTGTATTTCAGAATGTTTATCTTTTCCACGATACGGTTGCCGATAATATCCGTTTTGGCCAGCCGGACGCGCCCATGGAGGATGTGATCGAGGCGGCAAAGAAAGCATGCTGTCATGATTTTATCACCGCATTGCCGGAAGGCTACGATACTGTGATCGGCGAGGGCGGAGCGTCGCTCTCGGGAGGCGAAAAGCAGAGAATATCCATCGCCCGCGCAATGATGAAGGATGCGCCGGTGATCTTCCTGGATGAAGCTACTGCAAACGTAGACCCTGAAAACGAAAATGAACTGATGCAGGCGATACGGGCGCTGACCGAGGAGAAGACCGTGATCATGATTGCACACAGGCTGAAGACGGTGGAACATGCCGACCAGATCCTCGTAGTAGATCAGGGAAAGGTCGTACAGCGGGGAACACACGAAAAACTTATGAAGCAGGAAGGCATCTATAAAGCATTTATCGGAGAACGCCGCGCTGCCGCCGGCTGGAAAGCCGCCACATGAAACCGGGGACGGAGACAGGTTCCGCTGATTCGAAACCGGGGACGGAGACGGGTTCCGCTGATTCGAAACCGGGGACGGAGACGGGTTCCACTGATTCGAAGCCGGGGATGGAGACGGGTTCCGCTGACTCAAAGCCGGGGATGGAGACCTGTTTGAGCATGAAAGCGGACCGCCAATTCATGCCGATAAAAGGGTGCTCACAGCAAATTTGTTTGTAAAAAAATGGAGGATTGGTTCAAAACGGAATCATTCCTCCAATTTCTTATTCTAATGTTTTATTATGAATATTTTTCGTAGGTATTTTGTCTCGCATAAGTATCTTCTGCATGCTGCGTGAGCTTTTTTCGTGCGATAACATCGAGTCGGAGGCAGGTTTATACGTCGGAAAATGACATAGAGTTTGAGAAAGCGAGTTCCGGAAAGAAGGTAATACTGTGTTAGAAGCAATGTTGTTCTGCCAGACAGGAAAGGACTTTTTTACCCAGTCGGGGAAGTCCCCCACCTGTAGGCGGTGGGTTATAACAAATTTAACTCAGTGGCGGTGACAATCCCCGACTGAGTAAAAGCCTTCGGCGGATCGCAGCCGCGCTCAGTGGAAGGGCTTCGCCCCGAGCGCGGAGCGGCAAGAACGTCAGAGGCGTTCTTGAATAATGGGCGTGCCACTGCTGCGTTGACATTTTTGCCTGAAAAGCGTAAAATTCCTATCGTACATTGAATGACCCATCAAGAAAGTGGGTAATAAATGTGTTTGTCATATATAGAGATTAGTGTGAAAAGTAGTCTTACGTGGCTATTTGTGCCGCCAGTCAAAGGCGGCGGAATGGAGATTTTTATGATTACGCGTGAAGAAGCATTTGACCTTTTGAAAAAATACAATAAGGATCCGTTTCACATTCGACATGCACTGACTGTGGAGGCAGTGATGAAATGGTATGCAAAGGAACTGGGATATGGCGGTGAAGCTGAATATTGGGGTATTGTCGGTTTGCTTCATGATATTGATTTTGAACTTTATCCGGAAGAACATTGCCTGAAGGCCCCGGAACTCCTGAGAGATGGCGGAGTAAGCGATGATATTATTCATGCAGTCTGTTCTCATGGATATGGAATCACCGTCGGCTGCGGTGCGACTATTGATGTGAAGCCTGAACGCGAGATGGAGAAAGTGCTCTTTGCGGCGGATGAACTGACGGGGCTTGTATGGGCTGCGGCTCTTATGAGGCCTTCAAAAAGTACAAAAGATATGGAATTGAAGTCTCTCAGGAAAAAATATAAAAGCAAAGGGTTTGCCGCCGGATGCTCAAGGGAAGTTATCCAGCGCGGAGCAGAGCAGCTGGGGTGGGACCTCAACAAGCTCCTTTCAATGACGTTGCAGGCAATGGCTGAAAGCGAAGACCTTATCATGAACGAAATGAATGAAGTTGGAATATGAGACTCATCTGCACACTCCGCTTTGAAGTCGAAAGACAGAACGCGCATTTACCATGATATCAAAAAACGCACCATGCATTCGCTTTGGCGTCGAAAATGTATCATGGCTCTTGCGTTCAGAAAACGCACCATGCATTCGCTTTGGCGTCGAAAATGTATCATGGCTCTTGCATTCAGAAAACGCACCATGCATTCGCTTTGGCGTCGAAAATGAACCATGGCTCTTGCGTACCATGCATTCGTCCTGGCGTCAGAAAAACGGAACCCGTCTCCGTCCCCAGTTCCATGGAACGCGCCTCCGTCCCCGGTTTCATCCTTGACGCGGGCAGTGTGTTAAAGCATAATATATGGAGGCGCGGAGCAGGATCCGTGTATTTGAGACAGAAATCCGGATCAATTAATAATTGGATGCGCAGGCGGAAAAAGAAAGCTGCCTGACTCCGATCAGCAGAAGGGAAAGATTTAATGAAGAAAAAAATAGTAACTTTATTTCTGGCACTGGGAATGACAGCCGCAGCGATGACGGGCTGCGGCGGGGCGTCTTCCGATTCATCATCTGTTGCAAATGTCAGCGCGGCGTCTGCGAATACGGCAGCCGACATTGTTATCGTCGATGATTCCAAAGAAAAATATGATCCGTCAGAGAATGTAACGATCATGGATTATCATGATGCAAAGGTGACGGAGGCAGAGAAGCATGAGGTCACCGATGAAGAAGCGAAAACATTTGCGGAGCAAAATCGCGAGCTGATTGAAGTGACAGACGAAAATGCGACGGTCGAGGATGGCGATACAGTAAATATTGATTTCGCAGGAAAAATGAACGGCGAAGCGTTTGACGGTGGAACGGCCCAGGGCTATGAGCTTGTCATTGGGTCAGGTTCTTTTATCGAAGGGTTTGAAGATGGACTGATAGGCGCAAAAAAAGGTGAGACAAGAACGCTGGAGCTTACCTTCCCGGAAAACTATAACGAAGATCTCGCAGGCAAGGATGTTGAGTTTGAAGTTACAATCAATTCGATCAGTAGAGCTGAAGGCGAGCTGACTGACGAGGATATTGAAGCAGCCCGGGCCGATCTTGAAGAGCAGAACGAGCTGTATCAGAAACAAAATACATGCGGAGAGATCTGGGAACAGATCGAGAACTCCGCAAAGATAAAAGCGTATCCTAAATCATATATTGATGGTTTTTCTGCGGAATATAAATCCTACTATACTGATGCATCCGAGGAGGAAGTGCGGGACTATGCGGCTAATGTGGCAAAAAATGCTCTGATTGTGGATGTGATGCAGAAGGAGATGGATATTAAAGAAGATACGGACGAGTACAAAAAAGCGCTCGCAGACATTATGGAACAGTACGGTATCACATCTGAAGAAGAATTAAAAAAACAATTCGGCGAGATGAACGCTCATTATTTTGTCATACAGACAATCATTTTTGACAGAATTTATGAGGAGATGAAATAAAGTCTGAACATAAACAGATGAAATAACGGAGGGAAATATGTTATTTGTAGAGTATCCTAAATGCGGCACATGCAGAAAAGCAAAAAAGTGGCTGGACGACAATGGTATAGAATACATTGACCGACATATAGTGGAGCAAAATCCCACGGCGGACGAACTGAAAAAATGGCATGAGATGAGCGGCTATCCAATCAAAAGATTTGTTAATACCAGCGGCAGACTCTACAAGGAACTGAAGCTGAAGGACAAACTGCCGGAAATGACGAACGAAGAGGTGTACAAACTGTTGGCGTCAGATGGAATGCTGGTAAAAAGGCCGGTTATCGTGGAGCAAGATTTTGTACTGACGGGTTTTAAAGAAGATGAATGGCAGGAAAGACTGCTGGGATAAAAAACTGCAAGACAAAGCCCGGCACTTGTCAGGAGAACATATCATACGAAAAAAGCGGGATCCTTTTTTGAAGGACCCCGCTTTTTCTGAGAAGGAGATATCACATTATGAAAACTGGCGTCTGCCAGAATAATGGATTATTGATACAAGCTGTATCGCTTGTTTCTATGGTTTGTATTCTACGGGAAAAATGTGTTTTGAATATGTACTTGGAGTAAAGAAAAACTGAAATCCATTAAAAAAACATAAAAGAATATTATAATAAGCGCAAAGACGCAGAATCATGAGGTTGATATAATGCCGTTCCGAAAAAAGACAGCTGCGCCGCGCAGCGGCGCGCAAAGTCCGGTCAAGATTGCCAAAAACACTAACCTAATGTAAAATATTCAGAAATGTTGCATTTTTCGATGTTCCTGTTCCGCTCCGGCTGAAAACACCGGATGTTCCGGGAAACAGTGGCATACCGAAAACTGCACGATGATTTTCAGAGTTTTATTTCAGTGTGAGGAGCCCCCCTTAAGCGGCGGGTTATGGCAAGCTCGTCTCAGCGGGGGTCCAATCTCCCGCTGAGATAAACGCGTCAAGAACGCCAGAGGCGTTCTTGAACAATCAGCACATAATTATTTTTAATTTAGGTAATTGCGAAACTCAGCAGGATGGGAAATTTGTGTGAATGATTCAAACAATCTGCACAAGCATTAGAACTTCTGCATGAACGGAA
>OCVV011198210.1_pt1 | contig 12585 bp, 8 predicted proteins | sample 1539721 | NCBI WGS metagenome assembly OCVV01 (sample SAMN02144230, study PRJEB22623) | gut metagenome | biome: sheep rumen | host: Ovis aries | place: New Zealand
TAACATTACTTTCTATTTTACTTTCATTTTTATTAACATTACTTTCTATTTTACTTTCATTTTTATTAACATTACTTTCTATTTTACTTTTATTTTTAATATTATTGTACTTTATGTAACTATTATTATGTGTAGTATTTTCGTGTACTTTTGAATGTTCAGATGTGATAATTTTTTGATTAGACGGAGTTAAATTGTGTTCTTCTATAGGTGCTGCATTAACACTAGAAATAGAGAGCAATATTATTATTCCAAGTAATATCAATAAGTTATATTTTATTTTCATAATATGTCTTTTCCTTTTTTTTTTATTTATCCTAAATATATTTATACTGATTAATAATGATAATTGTATATTTTTATTTTAAGTATATTTTATTTTATATAAATATTTACCCAATAAAAAAATAGTAGTTATAAAAAAAAAGTAACTATAAGAAAAATGTCTAAAATAGTTATGGAAATTAAATCTAACAATATATATCAAACTACTTGTCAAAATTAACAGAACATTTTTTTGTAATAATCCAGTTTTGAACTTATTAAATAAATTAAGTTTCTTATGTGTTAAATCAATCCTATTATCAATATATGCAAGTACTGAAACTATTTTATACTGCTCATCAATAGAAGGTACTTTTATATTACATAGTTCAATATGATTATTATTTAATTATAGAATTAGATAAAGTATCAACAATTTTCGATAATTTTTATTTAATTAAATAATAATAAATAAACTCATCATATCTTTTGATAAATAATTGTTTGTTTTTGTCCATTTTTTTTTCGTGTGTTGTGTTTTTCTTCAATACTCCAAATATGTACTATTATATAGGATCCACTTCCATAAACAGGACACTATTTTTTATTCATACGTAGAAGTTCCTCATGAGTTCCACATAAGGTCAGTATAAGTATTATTATCATTACGTTATTATTTTCATGAATTAACTTGATCCAATTATAATTTTTTTTTCAATGTCATATTTTTTATTTGTTTTTCTTTGTTTTTACCCCTATTTTTCCTTGTTTTTCCTATTACATATAAGATGATTCCCCCTTTTTTGGTACCACGTGTTTATGTCCACTTTTGTTTTACTCATTATTTTATCAGGTTTTATTATATTTTATTTATGGATCCATCACAACAAAAAAAAAATTGCTACTTTTGTTCCATGTGTATTCCTTGTTTTTCACTATTTTTCATATAGGGTGATAGGTATAAAATTGAAATCAGAAAAAAGTCCGTGGAAACAGGAGTATACAACGTATAAACCATATGGTGATAGGGGGTGATAGGGGTGATAGACTATTCCCATGTTTAAATATTTTTTTAAAAAAAAAATATAAAATTTTATGCTCAGGAAATAGCATAATATATAACATTCCTATCAGTCTATGTCGTTTATTAATAAATACCTATCTTTTTCTTAATTAAGTATATCACTTTTTATTTATTAGACGTATAAATGATGTATTAATATTTATTTAAGATTAAATTATATATTTATGAGTATTATTAAAAAATAAGCTATATAAACTTGTTTTAAATTTATTGAAAAAAATAGGTGGAGGATAAACTTTAGTAGTTTTTGTCTATAAGTCCTATATCTTGTAAATAATTAATTGCCTCGTCGATTTCTTGATTATCATCAGTTTTTAAAGTATTCTTTTAGTTTTGCTGGTGTGTCTATGTCTGGTCTATCTCTTAGAACTTCATATAATTGTTTATTAAGTCCGTATAGTTTATTTAATTGAAAGTCAATGTTTTCTATATCTGCTAATGATATATGTTTGTTTTTTCGTTCAATTATTTTCAGATTCAAGAAAGTATCTAAAAGGTACCTGAAAAAGTCTTTAGGTACTCTTTAGGTACCACTTAGGTACTTCTCAGGTACTCCCTTAAAATGCTTAGATTTTAAAAATAAGGAATTTAAAAGCTTTATTTGAAAATTTTTTTTAAAAGTACCTGAACGTTTCTATATACAGACAATTATATAGATTATATAAGAAACATATATTTTATTTTCTCATGTATTTTAATATCATAGGTACTAATTTAATGAAAAAAAGATATTATAAGAGTATAACCTCTATAAACCCTAAAAGTACGGTACCTGAGAAGTACCTAAAGTGGTACCTAAATAGTACCTGAAGAATGCTTCAGGTACTTTTTGTAATATATTTATTCAAATTTGTAATAATATTGTAATAAAAAAATAGTAAAAGATAATTAAACAAATTATCTTATATTTTGTTCATAAGATGGAACTGTTCAATGTCTAGCCCGTGCTGTTGGAGTAATTTTAATGCTTCGGGGGTTGGTGCAATGTCTAACTTGATTTTTATTCTATTACCCTTTATATTAACTTGTTTTTCATATTTATTGTCATAGTCTTCAATGATTTGTGGTAATATCTTGTTACTTAGATCTCTTGCTATCTTTGAAGTATCATACTTTTTATCCAATAAGTCCTCTTCATATGCAATATCTATTAGTTCTTTGATTGCATCTAGTGATAACCTGTATCCCGTTTCTGATGTATTTATCACTGGTTGTTTTTGTGTTGCAACTCTTACAATATCACATGGATTAATATTTGTGCTTTGTTCCTCTGAGTAGCCTAAATTATCTTTTGGTGTACTATATATGTATTTGCTCAGTACTAATGTAATATCTTTTTTCTTTTCGTTGTATGTATCCACATCTACTGGTTTCTCAGTTATTTCGGGGTGTTTTTTGTATGCTTCTTTCACCATACAATATATAGTGTCTGTAAAATCAGTTGTCTTTGCATACTCTAACAAACTTTGATCTAAATCTCGTATATCGTTATGTGTTTCAACTAAGTACACTCTTGCATATGTTCCATCTGTAGCGTTATGAAGTTCGGGTACTGTTTCACCTATTAAGAATACATGGCTAGTTTTTATATCAATACCCGTAGTATTTTTCCTGCTGATATGTACTGTGTTGTTACCAGTAAACTTATTTAGAAAGCTACTATCCATGATTTTGTCTTGTGTTTCGTCTACTGAAAGTGTTAAACCGTTTGTTTGGAGGTCTTCACGTTCTAATACACGGTTAAAATTACTTGCTTGCACGTCTTTATCATTAAATAATCTTGTAAGAATTTCTTTTCGTACTAAATAAGATTTTCCACTATGTTTTGTACCATAAATGATTGTAAATCCTTTTAAATATTCTCTATTGAAATATATATCCTTACATCGGTTAATAAATGATTCTGGTTCTACAAATATATGTTGTAGTATTTGTTGTGTTTTCTGTATGTCATCGAATGATGGTTTGAAAGTATTCTGTACGTCTATATGGCATGAGGGTATATCTTTAATTGATTGAATATTGTCTATTTGTTCATAGGTTTTAATATTATAGATTCCATCTCTAAATTTTATTAAGTCATAATTACTTGCTACAGTCTTTACGGGTTCTACTTTTTTTAGTTTGTGAAGCGGTACAATTAATTTAGTTATTCTTTTTAAATATGAATAATATACTGATATTAAGTCATATTGTTCTTTTGGGTCAAATTCAATTAATTTATTACCGTTATCTAGATAATACAAGCCATTATCTGCATCATATATTTTTAAAGCTTCAGTAAAGACTCCTTTTATTATTGATATATTAATAAATGCTTTTCCCTCTTTTAATCGTTTTTCATTAGGGTCAATCAGTTGTTTATTTTCTTGTTCACATTTTAATAAAGGATTTTCTTTACTTATTCCTTTAATATAATTCATACCAATATTTTTTAATTCTTGCATTCGGTCAATGTCTAGTTCTTTGTTAAGTTGTTCAACATATAATGGTCTGAGTTCTTCAGCTGTTTTATATTCTTTTCCTAAGATTAGTTTTGTAATGTTTCCATTATTTGTATCTAAAAGACTGTAACATAAATAGGCTTGTTCATATAATGGAAGTGCTTTTATTGTTTCTTTTAAATTCATAGAATTACTCCTAAGTAAAAGAATGTAGGTAGTAAAACACTAAATAGATTAAATTACAATCTATTATTTTAGTAAAATTATTTTCTTTTACCTTTTTTTTTAGTTTAATTATTCTGTTTAGCCTCGTGTTTTCCATGTTGTTTTGTTCTCATTCTTGTATATTGTTCGGGATCAATACACTTCCACCAGTAATTTATTTTTGTAGATGTTAGATGATCCATTATTGTTTTTTCTGTGTAATCCTTGATAATATGCCAATTATCCCATGACGTTATATATATGGTTACTGTTAATGTTATGTCTCCAGCTTTGTTTATGTCTGGTTTTAGTGTTGCTTTGCATTGTGTGTCACTGTTGTTTAAGTATGTGATTGTTTTTCTGATGTCATTACGTATTTTCTTGTCTTCGTATATGATATTTAGTATTTCCTGTTCTTGTTGGTAGTCTGTGAGGTAATTCTCATTAAACCAGTCTTTGAATGTTATATGAGGTTGTAACATTTTAGAACCTCTAATTGTTGTGTATAATCTTGTTTATCGTGTTCTACTGTGTTGTTCTTGAAAAACTCAGCTATTGCTGTATTGATTATTTTTGATTCAGTGATGGGGTTTCCTTTTTCTATTCTTGTTACTTTTTTTAATTTTTTTATATTCTCTCGGTTCTGGGTTGAGAGTCTGACTGTTGTTTTAAATGTCATTTTGTTTAATCTCCTTTTATTTTTTTAAAAATAGCCCTAATTGGAGATGTAAACCATGATTTAGAGTTGATTTATTTTACTTTACTTTTTTCATTGATTCATAAAATGTGGTTATATTTTTTTAATATACAGTTGTTACATTGCTGATAAATTAATGTATATATATTAAAAGATAAAACTAGTAGTAACTTTAAAAGGATTACTTACCAGTCCTATCGTTGTAAATCAACTGGTGATTGATTTACAACTCTCATTAGGGCTTACTAGTACACAAAAAACTTATTTTCATGTACATTTATTACTTATATCATTTATGACATATATATTAATCTTATTCTGTTATTCCTCATAAATATTTCTGATTTTTTTAGTTACTAATTCAATAATTTTATTTACTTCTTGATCCTTGTGTTCTTGTTCTCGTTGCATATATCTTAATTCAGCTTCAATATTGTTATACTTTTCTTGTAATGTGTTATTCTCATTCTCTAATAATTTTATCTTCTGTGTATATTCTTCTACTTCTTGTTCTATTGTGTCTCCATTATATCTAACAGGAATATGTTTTTTTGTTCTCATATCCGTAATAATGTGTATTAATCGCTTCTTGTCATCTAAAAGTTTCATGTTCTCTTGCTGTAACCTATTCACCTCTTGTTCTTTCCGTACTACTTCGTTACGTAATAACTTCTTATCTGTAATATCTCTTTGCACTGTATCAATATATTCATGTTGTGTATATGTATCAAAATAGTCAAGAATTAATGTATTATTTACTTCAGATGCTAAATCACAACATTCTTTTTTTGTGATTAATCTGACTTCTTGAATCTCTTGATCGTATGAGTGAATAAGTATGATATCATAGTGTAAAGCGTTATTCTCTCCTGTGTGTGTTTCGAGTATTTGCACTCCAAGGTGATTTAATAATGGGTTGTCATAATGGTCAACATGATAATTACTATAATAACATTTCTCTTCAGAGTCATAATTATCAAGTAGATTATTAATTGTATCGATGTATATTCCTTGTGTTTCATTATCTGGGATTTCTCTTCCTAGTAATGTGAATTTATCAAACTCATTGGGTTTAACGTTATTATCATCTAGTACTTCAGGGTCATTAAGTATTAAATTAATATGTCCTTTAATATATCTTTGTCGTGCTTCATTCTCTAGTGGTAATAGTATAGTAATATCATGTTTAGGAGTTATTGTATCTCTGGTGATTGTCTTATTTTTAAAGTAATTTGTTACTATGGTTTCAATAGTATTAGTCATACTTGTATCATGTTCTTTTGCATATATGCGTACTTGGTTCAATGTGTTTGTATTAATTTTGATAGTTAATTGTTGCTTCGGGTCGTTTTGTTTTCCTTCAAGGATTCTAAGTAACTCTTTTTTTGTGATATTTTCCAATTCTATTTTTTTATGTTGGTTTATGTTTGTTGGTGATGGATCAGTTATTCGGGTCATGCTGTTTATCTCCTATTTATATCATGGTTTAATAGTCTATAATTCATATGGTGGTTATAATATACTTGTTTGTGTGATGAATACTTATTTTCTTTTGTATCATCATTTTAAAAGATTATTTATTATGAAAAACAGAGATATTAATACGTATTTTTATTTATGTGTTTGGAAGAGGTGTTAACCTCTCCTTAAACATTTTAATAATGTTTGTTTTGTCAGTTATTTTTAAATTCTCGGTAGTTCTTTTTTCGTTCAATTATCATTACTATTTCTATTATTGGTTTGGTAGTATGAATATAATATATAATCCTGTGCGTTCCTGATTTCATACGTTTACATCTGGGACATTTAGAACTTTTTATATTAATATTTGCTGAGGTGTAGGGATTTTGTCTTAGTTTTTCTAAATCTTCTTTTAATTTATTGTACTCTTGTAAGTTTTTCTTTTTTGTTTTTTTCAAGTCTTTTAAGGCGTGTTTAGTGTATTGTAGTACGTAATTCATATTACCCCTTGTTTTTCCAATTCATCTAATTCTTTATCTAAATTATCAGTATCTATAATGTATGTATCAGTATTATCGCCTTTTTCGAATTGATCCACCATTTTATTACAATATTCAGCTTCTTCGTCAGTAAGGTATTCTTTTTCTGTGTATTGTTGAATTAATGCATTATATATTATGTCATTGTATGATTTATTTTTAGGACAAAGTTTAGTTAATAATTTATGTGTTTTTTCACTTACTTTTATGGATTTACTTAAAACCATTAGTTAAAACCTCCTTATTGTAATATATTACTTTGATGAATATAATATTTTCTACTCAGTAGAAATAGTAGAAAGAGTAGAATATATAAAAAAAAAAGATTTCATCTATTTTTGTCCCCTATATATTCCGTTTTGATATTGTTTTTACTTTAATTATTTCATTTATTTTTATCTTTACTTCTATTATTCAAGGTAGTTTTTTATAAGTATAATCATATGTATTATTTTTTTAGTATTTTTTATACTGTTTAGTGTATATGTAATGATATAAAATTAGTCTTTTCAAGAAGTTTCATCTTCAATATCTGAAGGTTTTAATTCCTTGATTTCTTCGGGGTATCTTTTCAGGATTCTATTCATTAATGACATACTTTGTATAGATCCAAGTACATAAGAATAAGTTTGTATTTGTTTTTCTAAATCAGATTTTTCACGTTGAACTTTATTCATAACTTCTACTATATGCTTATAATCATTATCTTTACTAGTATTTTTGTCCTCTAGTGATTTAATGGTTTTTTCATGTTGTTCCGATACTGCTAACAACTGATTATCTTTCCTACTATTTTCTTCTTGCAACTTCTGTAGTTGTTCTTGTAATTGTTGAAGTTGAATCTGTTGCTGTTGAATAAGTAGATGATTATTTTTCTGTGATTCTTTGAAGTCATCTATATTTCTATCATTATTTTCTGTATATTGTTGAAGTCGTCTATTTTCTTCAAGTAATTGATCATTTAATATTTTTGTTTGAGTAAGTTCTTTGTTTTCTTTTGCATACTTTTCTTTTATTTCATTTAATTCATGCTGTATATTCTCTTGATGAATATATCCAGATAATAATTTTTCTAATTCTTCTGTACGGTGTACCCTTGTTGTACCATATTGTTCTTTAATTTTTTCTGTGAATTCCTCCCATAATTCCGCATGTTGAAAGTGTATTGTAATTCTTTTAGTCATATTAACACCTAAAAATATTCTTGTTTATTATAATAAGGTATACCTTTGGTAACATATTTTATTTTTGGGTATACTTTTAGGTATGTTTAATATATGATATAATAGAAATATACTTTTCATTAAATCTTTTTATCATACTTTATTACATACTATACACAAGTTTTTAAACGTGTTCCCTTAGGTATACCTTATCATATTTTATTTCGTTATATCAACGAATAACGAAACAAAAAACACTAAAAACAAAAACACAATATAACTAATAAAAATAAAGACAAACACTAAATAAAACTTCTTTTCTTTGAATACTTTCTTTTCTTACATTATATAATAAATAAACAGGAATAAGTATAATAAAAATAAAAAATAAGCAAGTAAAATAAGAATTGACAATTTATACATCGTATATGTTGTAGATAATTGAAGTATATTTAATTTAATGTAATCTAATTTGTATATCCTTTCAGAATAAAAAAATGGTGTTGACATATACTATACAGTTGTTTCTATACTATTATATACTCATATGATTTTCAAAAAAAAAAGAAAAGTTATATGAAATAAATAATTAAAAATGTTAACGTCAAGGGAATAATATTTAGTCCTACTACTATTAATTTTATTTTTCGATAATTTTTATATTTATCAATGTTTTTATCTTTTTCAATATTATAATGTGTAAACTTTGAAAGTTGTTTAATTAATATTTTTGGATTAAAACATAATGTAATTATTATAAAATTATATATTAATAGATATAAACTTACTATATTTCTAATGAATATGTCACTATAATCTATTAATATATTATAACTTCCTTCTATTTGAACAAAGGTAACGAATATAAATATAGTTGTTAATTGAATATAATAAGTATTTTCATCAAGCTTATTGTTTATAGGGTTTTGTATTTTTTTATTTAAATCAGTTGATTTTATAAAAAATCCTATTATTGTATAAATTAAAAGAATTACCATTTGTCGTAAAAAAACGAGATTAAAAATATATAATACAATTAACAATAAGATTAACAATAATATCATTAAAAGACCAATAAATTCTGATTTCAGACTCCTATTTTCTAAATAAATTTTAAATCCAAGTTTCTCATATATGAAATTACTTTTTTCAACATGGTTAATACATGGAAACATGAAAAGAAAAATAAAAATGAATATTAAATCATCTAACATATTAATAAACTCTATAAATTTTCTTCTGGGAAATATAAGTATGTTTCTTGAACAGTCATGTTTCTTGCTCCAGTCTCATAATCAATATATACTGCATTGTCTCTATCATAACCAAATTTAGTATATGGTATTTCAACAATATCTACTTTATTAGGGCTTGATGTATTATATATTTCCACATAATCGTAATCATCTAAATAGTTTTTGTGGGTAAAATATTTATTCCAATCAGAAGAATTCCATTGACTATCTCTAAAATAAATAGCTACCTGATGTGTTTCAAGAATAAAAAAGAAAATTCCAATTACAGACCCTGATATTGATGAAAACTGGTAACTTATACTTGTTAAAGGTATTTCAATTAAACCTTTATAGGATTTAGCTATTTCTACATAAGCATTTATTTGTGATGTTATTTTTAACCAGTTTTTATTGTATTTGTCTGATACTATGTATATTTTGTCAACATCATCTTTCATAAAGCGAATGTCACTTTCGTCACGATGTATTACTCCACCATTTGCACTGGTATTTGTCTTAAGAAAATCATTATAATCACTTGAATTTATGGTAATTGTATTACTAAGTATAGGTAACATTATATTATGAATTATTGAATCTACTCCTCCTCTTTCATTGATTATTATTGTATAATTTGTATTATTTTCCGTATTTAATGTAAGTGTATTATTTCTAACTTTCACGTGCATGTTTTTATTTTCTGATAGATCTTTGATGAAGTCATATGTAGCTGAACTTGCATTAAGACCTGTGAATTCTAAACAATATTTTTCTAAATATGATGCTGTAAAACCACTCCATATATTATAAGAATAAATTTTTGTTTGATTATCCGATGCCAAATAATATCCCGTTCCATACTGTGCATCAATATATGTATCACCCCCAGCGGCTGTACTTATTAATAATTGATAATTATCAACAAACATGTCAGTTGAGTTTAATTTTTTAATAAATTCTTCACTAAATTTGCCATTATAATATACATATGATAATTCAGTTAACATCATACCATAACATGCATATTTAATACTACTTGTATTATATTGATTTTTTTTATTTAACCATGAATCCATATCTGTTGAACTAATTTTTTTATTACATAATAAAAATGTATCTATGACTTCAATTCTATTTTTATTAGATACATATGCTTTTAATACTTCACTGCGAGTTTGTGGGTTTAAATTATTACTTGTGAATATTGCATCAATTTGAATATCATGTAATTGTAATTGTTTCTTTGTAGAACTTAAAGTCTTTGTAGTATAATATAAGTTTGGTAAATAAATATTTATTGTATCTTTTATATTTCCATTTGATATCGTTGAAACTTCTATGAGATTATTTCTAATTAATTTTTTTATTATACTTACCTGATTCACATCACCATAGACGTAATTATAACTTGTTAAATATAAATAAGTGTTATTTTTATATAAAATAACTCCCGGCTCATTAATTTTAGTATTATTGATAATTTTTAATTGTTTACTTGAAATACTATAAAAGTATGTTTTTTTGTTTGTTAGATTGTTTTTTATTGTATTTTTAGTTAAATTAATATTGAAACTATTATTATATACCGTTACTTGCTGATAGGGTATTTTCATTGTGTATGTATAGTTCATTCTTGTTCTTAGTCCATTTTTTAAATCATATTCTTTTATTTTAGGCTTATATTTTGCTTTTATTATTATTTTGCTTGTGTTATTTAATGTATATTCTTCTTTATCGTTTAAACTGTTCCAATTATTAGTATCATCTTGTGCAACATTAACAAGATCGTTAAATCCATTCACTTCTATTTTAACTTTTTCTTCTTTTTTTGTGTTTATTGCTCCTTTTGTGTATAGTGGTGTGGTGTTTAGTATGGTTATGGTTATTTCTTCGTTTTGATTTTTCAATGGCTTGTATGTGTATATATTTGATGTTAGATTTAGTTTTGTGTCTTTGGTATAATATTTAACTATTGTGTTATTTGTTATGTTGAAATACATATTTTGTATTTTTGGTGAATATTTCATTATTTTTCTCGTGCTACTGTTTTTAGGATTGGTATTATCTGTTGTATAATAAGTTTCTTGGTTTTCATCCATTCTGAAATAGTTTTCATATATTAGCTGTGTTTCACTAATTAGATAATATGAATATACATTTACCGTTACTATTGGTAGTGTTATTATTTGTGGGGCTTGGTAAAATTTGTTTTCTGATTGTTTTAATTGTTTATCTTGTAGTATTGCATTTATTTGTGTTTTTATTGATATGTTTAGTTGTGTGTTAGGATTATATTTATTGCTTTTGTTGGTTGGTAATGTTCCATTTCGTGTGTAGTATATTGTTCCTGGTTTGTTTGCTATTATTTTAATATTTTGGTAGTTATGATCTACTTCTGTGTTGTTTATGATTGTTACATAGGGTGTGGGGTTTTGTAGTTTGTAGTAGTATGTTGGACTTTTCTTTCCTTTTTCTGTTATTGTGAAGTATTGTAATAATGTATTATTATGTATTGTTAAGGGTTGTATGTATTTTGTGCTTTGTGTTGTTGGTTTGGTTCCGTTTATTGTGTAGTATATTGTGCTTTTCTGTGATGTTGCTATGTTTACCTTATTTTCATATCCATTTTGTTCTAGTTGTGGTTTGTTTGTTATGTATGGTGTTGATGGTTGATATATTCCATATATTAGTATTGGTGTTTTTTGTTTGTTTTTGTTGATTCCATAATATTTTACTAGAGTGTTATTGTATATTGTTAATGTATTTGTATATTTTGTGCTTTGTGTTGTTGGTGTGGTTCCATCAGTTGTATAATATATTGTACAATTTTCAGATGTTTTGAATGTTAAATTATATTTTCCATCATTTAGTTGTATTATTGTTGAGTTTATAATAAATGGGGTGGTTGTGTTAGTTATCAACGCATCCTCTTCTGTTGAATAATCATTATTATATAGTGCAATTACTGTTCCATAGTTTGGTAGTTGTCCATTATGGTTATATTTCCATGCCACGGCTCTTGCATAAAAATAGATTGCGTCATCATAGCTGATAGTATTACTGTATAATGAGATATCTTTAGGATTACGTTTATTAACATTGTAACATTTTATTATTTCATTTGAAAGGGTTAAATAATCATTTTTATATATTTTCACATTATCACAGTTTGTTCCTGTAGTACTGGATACATGTGAGTAATTAGTTAGTGTTGTTGATGATGTGCTGTTAAGTGATTTGCATAATAAATACAAAAAATCATTCATATTAACATTTTTACCATCAATACCAACAACAGCCGGTAATCTATGGTTATTATTAATAAAATTGGTTGTTCTATTAGCTCCACTAAGTATACCCGTATAAGAATAAGTATTTGCTTCATTAGAGCTTAGTAATATTTTATTTTTATTAACATTACTTTCTATTTTACTTTCATTTTTATTAACATTACTTTCTATTTTACTTTCATTTTTATTAACATTACTTTCTAT
>OCVV011291782.1_pt1 | contig 12581 bp, 11 predicted proteins | sample 1539721 | NCBI WGS metagenome assembly OCVV01 (sample SAMN02144230, study PRJEB22623) | gut metagenome | biome: sheep rumen | host: Ovis aries | place: New Zealand
GAAATTTAAAGGAAGTGGCGAATCGAACTTCGGCTGACATTTCAAATGGTGGATTTGGAGGTTGTATTACTTCACGGCATAAATATGGTGAGAATCAAAATTTAGAACCAAATAAATATGAACGGCCTGGTTATAGATTTATTGGTTGGGCAACTAGTCAGGCTAATGCAGATGCGGGAACAGTTGCATATACTAATACTCAAGAAGTCGGTAATTTATCTTCTACAAACAATGCAATTGTTAATATATATGCTGTTTGGGAAGAAGACCCTAATATGTGGAGTCAAATTGGAGGAACTTGGACCAAATTATACCAGGGTTGGGTTCAAATAGGCGGAACTTGGAAACCAATTGATACTGGTTATGTTCAAATTGATAGCGAATGGAAAAATGTGCAATTTTTAAAATAAGGATTAATAAATGAGTAAAATACTTAATGGTATTTTTGCATATCTAGCAGATAATGTTCCTGCTCTTGTTAAAAATTCTATAATTGCATACGGACATGACTCTATAGATTCTAGTACTATTACTGCTACCCAGTCACAAACACAGGGTGGAGTAACAGGTACTTGGACATATAGAATGTGGAACAATGGGTTTTTTGATTGTTGGGGTACTTTCACAATGATTCCCATTGAAGATTCTGGTAGTCCAGCAGGAACAGGCGAAACACATTATAGTAAAGTTGTATATGTGCCTTTACCTCCTAGTATTAATACGAGTTATTATGAGAAATCACAAGATACTACTGTAGATGCAAGTAAAACTTATTATATATTAAATGATAATATTTATGAAGTTGTAACAAATCCTACTGGAAATCCAAATGAAAAAGATTATTATGAACGACTAAACACACGTGATAGAATTAAAGGTGAAGCAGTTGTTGACAATATGACTCAATGGGTAGTAAATGCAGGGATGACATCAACTACTGTAACTGTTGAAAATAATCCTGTTCTTTGTTATGGATTTAGAACAGCAAGACCATTAACGCTTGCTATTTCAACCTCATCAAAAGTACACATTACTATACATGGGGAATATGCCCCTGTTTCAGATTATTCTGGTGGTTCTGGTGGGGGAGATGACCCAGGAGGCGGAGGTGGAGGTGGTGGCTCCGGCGGAGTTACAAATTATGCCTTACTTACTAATAAGCCGAGAATCGAAGGGATTGAATTGATTGGTAACCAAACATTTTCAGATTTAACATTGCAGAGTTTAACTGAACAAGAAATATTAACTTTGATACAAGAAGTATCGGAAGGGAACTAAATCATGCCAAAATATGTAGATGGAGAAGGAGTAAAAGTATTATGGCGTGAAATGCGTTCTTCTGTTGAAGTCGATATTTCAGCAGTAGCAGGTTCGGCGGCAGAAGCAAAGCAATTAGCAATAGAGGCTCAAGAAAGTGCTGATTTAGCAGCTTCGGGTGCAGAATCAGCTCAAGCAAGCGCTGATGAAGCAAAAGCAAGTGCAAATGAAGCAAAAACAAGTGCAACAACTGCATTAACAAATGCAAATTCAGCAATTAATTCTGCAAGAATCGCTAACTCTGCCGCAAATGGTGCTTTAACACAATTAGCCATAGTTGAAGATGTTGCTGGAACATTAGATTGGATTCAAAAACATGGTACTTATTCATTAACTTCTGATACAGAAGTCCAACCCGGAACTGTTTATTTTGAATATGATTCTTCTACTGGGGAATATGTACCTATAGGTTCACCCGACCCTACAGCTAATCCTACACAAGAGGGATGGTATACACTTGAAATAACAGAGGCACAAGGTGACTTTATTATGTCGCATCTTGCTGTTACAGGGCAGGGATTATGGGTACTTCCCAATGGTATTAATTCAGGACAAGTTACACAACTTTATATATTGACAACTGATACAACAGTTGACTCAACTAAAGTGTATTATAGTTATGATGAAAGTACAGAACTTTACACAATAGTTTCTAACCCTGACCCATCTGCTAATCCACAAGAAGAAGGTTGGTATGTACTTGAAGACATAGAAGATGCTCGTGCTAGACAATCAGATAATTATAAAATATTATTATCTAATGAGGGTATGAATGTCTATGATGATACAGGGCATATTGTAACGAGTTTTGGAGAATCCATTACTTTTGACTCTACAAGACCTCAATATATTGGTGGAGAAAATGCATATATCTTATTTAACCCAGTTAATCAAACTTTAACTATTGGTGGTAGTAAGGTATCTTTTGGCAATAAAACCTTATCGCAATTATTGAGTGAAATAGATTCAGCCACTTCTGCAGTAGATGATATGCAGGAGAGAATGGATTCAGGAGAATTTGATGCCATAACTGTTCGTATTGATTCAAGTGCTGGAACTGTATTTTTAAATAAACAAATTACAACAACATTAACCTGTACTGTTATACGGGGCAACGGTACAGATATTACAAATCAAGTTACAAGATTTAATTGGATAAAGAAAAATGCCGATGGAACAACTGATACTTCTTGGAGCAGACCACTTGCTGGAAACACGATTTCCATCAGTGAGGCAGATGTTGATTCTAAAGCGATTTTTATATGTGAAGTAGAATTTTAGGAGGAAAAATATGTCAACAACCAGTTACGGTTCAATAACAATCGTTGATATTACTGATATAGGAGAATTTAGTGTATACCCCAAATGTAATCTCCCAACTACAGTAATTTATTCACCTGATAATAACATTTATACACCAAACTGGCAAACAGCAAATTTAGAATTAACACCAGCAGTTTATTATGCAGGTGCGCCGCTGACATCCGGGTTACAGTATGAGTGGAAAAGACAAGAAGGAACTAATACTCCTTCTGTTATAACAGGAACATCTTCTTCTCCTTCTTCTTATGGGGAAGAAGTTACAGATGGGGTTTTAACAGTTAAACAAAATCAATTCCCTGTTAATGGAACTTATACCCAGTTAACTTATATCATAAAAGTAACTTATCCTAATTCCGTATCTTCACTAGGAAAAGATTTAGTTGCAGAAGGACAAATTACATTTAGTAAAGTTGAACAGGGAATATCAGCTAAAGTTGCTCGTATAAATGGTGATAATATAATAAAATATGATGGAAATGGTAATATAATTTCTCCTAAAGATGAGAATTTGAAGTCATATATTAATTTAACTGGAACTGTTACTGGATGTAGTATTACTGGCTGGAAATATAAAAATTCAAGCGGAAATTTTGTTACTTATCCAGCTAAACAAAATGCTAATCCTGCAACTTACCCCGAAGGTCAAACAGGTTCAGCATTAAATGTTTATTCAGATGACTCCACATTTTCTAATGATAAAGTAACTATTAAATTAGAAACTAATGATGCTAATACTTTTGATGAATTTACCATATATAAATTAAGAGATGGAGCAGCTGGTACTTCCACACTATCAGCAATCTTAACTAATGATGACCAAATGATTCCTGCTTATGCAGATGGCTCTCCAATTAATATTGCACAAAGCGGTGCTACATCACAGATAAAAATTTTCAGGGGAGGAATAGAAGAAACAACATCTTGGTCTATTGCTACTCAATCCAGCGACTCTACTCTTACTTTTACCCGCAGTACTACAGCACAAACAAATGATACTGTAACAGTTACAGGAATGGGTAAAAGTTTACAATCAGGAAATATTACATTTACTGCTTCTAAAAGCGGGGAAGATGATTTAACAAAAGTATTTTCATTGGTAAAAGTTAAAGCAGGGGCTGACTCTAAAAATTTTACAATCTATAATTTACATATAGATGCTCTTGCATTAAATCTTGATAGTGCCAAGTCTTTTAGTCCTCAAAGTTTTACTGCAACGGCAACAAAAACAGAAGTGTCATCTTCTTCTGCAACTACATCTGCTTTTTCTGGAAAGTTCAGAATCACAGAGTCATATAATAATGGTACTTCTGATACTGTTCTTTATACTTCTTCACAGACAGAATCTTCAAAACAGTATTCACCGAGTACTAATGCTAGAATAACTAATACGCAAAGTCAGTATTATGGTTTACCCGTAATTTCAAAAATTAAAGTAGAATTATTAGATACTGGTGGAAGTAATGTATTAGACACACAAACAGTAACTATTACATCAGATGGTCTTAAGGGAAACCCCGGTGACCCCGGCACACCTGGAGATGATGCAGTCAGCATATTATTAGGGAATGAAGCAGAAGTAATTCCCTGCAATAATAATAATTATCCGTTAGCACAAACTACAATTAGAATATCATTTGGAGCATATGAGGGTACAACAAGGGTTGCTGCTACTGTTAATTCCCCGAAATTATTTGGAATATCCCCCACAAATACACCAGCATCAGCATCGAGCGATGGTGCTTTAGTATATGTAATCCCTACTAGTACACAAATTACAACTGCAAGGGGAACTTTATCTTTAACATTTACTTGTAAAAATCAGACATATAATAAAGTCTTCAGTTGGGTAAGAAGTTCAGCAGCTAAAAATGGAATTAATGGTGTAACAATGCTTTTATTTACTCCTAATGGAACTTTATTTGATAATGGCACTGGTACGCTTACTGTGGAAGGGTATTTACAAGATGGTTCAACAAATGTTACAAGTTCTGCTACATGGACTTGGTATCAATATCTTCCAGATTCATCTACCCCACCTACATATGATTATAGACAACTTCCAACAACTGCACAAACAAGCGGTGTCAATAATCCTGCCTATTATACTAATCAAGTACTTACTGTAGGTGCAGATGCTATAACTGGTTATGGGTCTTTCAAGGTTGAAGCATCATATAATAATGGAGAAACTACAAAAACTTATACTCAATATGTATCATTGATAGATAAAACTGACCCTATACAGGTTAGTTTACATTCAACATTAGGTACACAACTTGTTAATGGTCAGGGTGCTGGAGCACTGTATGCTATTGTGACTCGTAATGGAGAAGAAATAGACCCTATTGGAGATACTATTGTCAGAACAGGAACGAATAATCCCTCTGGTGGTAGTAATGGCGACCACTATATAAAATTAAATGAATCAGCCAGAACTGCAACATTGTATATCAAAAATAATGGTACATGGGGTCTACAAGACATATCTGCAACATATGAATGGACATTCAGAGATAGTAATAATACTCCTATAATAGACCCTATAATATTACAAAATAGATTTGGAAGTGCTTATAATAATAATACAAAAAAGGTTACAGGAAAATGTTTGTACATCGATAAAACATCTGTAACGAATAAACTTACTGCAGATATAAAGGTTACTATATAAAAATAAAAATAGTGAGAATACAATGAAACAAACATCTTATAGCACAATCACAATTACAGATACAACTGATATTGATGAAATTTATATGATATATGCTGGTTCAAACAGCGATACTGTTGCACCGACTTTCACATATCAGGCTATAACTAACCCAAATATTTGGAATAGAGATGTTACGCAGTTAGACAACTATAATTACCTTTGGCAAAGTACTGTGATAACAAAATCTGGTGTAGTGATAGATTCAACTAATTGGGAAGACTTTTATGGGACACCTGTTTGTGTAACTGGAAATGATGGAAAAGGCATTTCTAACATTGAAATTCAGTATTGCAATTATGCATCCGGCACTCCTTCTGACACCTCTACCCGCTGGCAAGATGAACCTCCTACATATAATTCTGAATATCCTAATTACTGGACTAAAACTACAATTACATATACAGAAGGAAATCCCTTTGTTAAAAAAGTTTTAGACCAGGGGTTAACTGATGCTATGCGTACTGCCTATGAAGCAAGTCAGTTAGTAAATCAATTAGATACAACGGTTAATGGGGACGCTTTTTATCAATCTACAAAATCACTTAGCGGGTCAATGGTATCATTCTCTGCTAATGAGAGAGTTAATATAAGTTCGCTTATTACTAATATAACCCCAATACAAAGTGGGTCAGGGGATTCTTCTCCTACTAATGTTAGAAATATATCCGGATGGGATGGAATAACTGTTCATAGAACTGGAAAAAATCTTTTTGATGCTGATACTTGGACTGGCGGAGGACAGACGGCTTGGGTAAAAAATGCAGATAATGATTATACATTTGCTAAAACTAGTACCTCTACAACAAATAGAATGTCTAACCGAGGAACTTTTTCCGTTCCTATTAATAATTATTATTTATCTTTTAATTCTGAAACACAACATGCCTCATCTATCGTTGTAAGACCTTATGTAAATGGTGCATATAAATCAGGTTGGACATTATCATATGCTAATGGGCAATACTATCGTGCATTTACTACTGCAGCTGGTACAACGGGATTACAAATATATTATTCAAATAATTCTACTGGTGTTGGAAGTAGCATAGATGTTAGTAATGTTCAAATTGAATTAGGAACTTCTGCTACTGAGTTTGCTCCCTATACAGGTGCAGCCTATAATATTACTTTTACAGATGCTGGAACTGTTTATGCCGGTACATTTAATGTCATAACTGGACTTTTAACTGTTACGCATAAACTTACTAATTTACATTTTAAGAGTCGTGGAGTTACGAATATTAGTGGAAAATATAGATTTCTTTGTTCTCCAATTTTAAATGTAAAATCTAATGCTGGCTCTGAATTTTTATTTAATCGTGCTAAGTATGCCGCTACTACATATACAAATCCTGAAGATGGAACAGTTTCTATATATACTGATTCATCTGCTTGTACTTGTTATGTGTATATAGATGCAATATCTGAAATGACACTTGCAGATGCACAGACATGGCTTGCGTCCAATCCTATACAGGTATTATACCCACTTAATGAGCCAGAAGTATATCAGTTATCTACAAACAGTATTTCTACTTTATCTGGTGATAATAATATTTGGGTAGATGGATTAAATTCACAAGTACAGTACATAATATCTGTTTCTTATGATTCTGCTACTGATGAATATTATTATATGCTTAATGATGATAGAATTGTCATTGATTATTCAGAGTTAGATAAATCTACAAATGGAGTTCCCATTGTAAATTATGATGGAGGATTAACTAATGTTGTATCATCTTTACAAACGAAAGTAAATACTATAAATGGTTCTGTTGATATATCAAGTGATACTAATCCTTATGTATTTATTCATACTTATAATTCAAATAGGTCAGGAGATAATTTAGGAGAAGTATCTGGTGTAAAAATTACTGATACTAGAGTTGACTTTATTCAGCAAACAAGTGATTTTGAACCTACTACAGATACTAGTGTAGACATAACTAAAACTTATTATATTCGCGAGGGTGACAGATATATCGAAGTAACTAATCCATCAGACAGTGAATTATCACTTTATTATGAATTAGTTACAGGTGCAGCTGAAACTGTTATGTATATGGATTCAACAGAAGATAAAGGAACAATTAATATTACTAATGCAGTTGTTTATTCATTGCGTATAGGTAATCTTGAATTAGTTAATCATAATAACGGAATTGCAATAAGGAGAGCATAATGGGTTCATTAACATTATATACTTCACAAGTTGACCATACTGAAAACCCCGATGTATGGGCAAAAGTGCAAGTTGATGTTTATCTTAACAATGATATGGGCACCTGGGATAACAGTGCGCGTCCTGGTATAGTCAAAAAATTATCAGGTCCTACAGGCTGGAAAAATAATGCAGAAACTACTGGAGTTGTTTCCTATTCTTTTTCACATACTATAAGCAAAAGCACATCACAATGGATTGGAATGAAACAATTCTGGATTAAGCGCACAGGTGCAAAAAAGACCTGGGAGAATTGTTTTTATGCTGAATTTGATTCAGGGAGTGATTATTTAGGAACTCCTACAGGATATGGGTCTGTTACTATTGACCCCTGGACATCATATACTGTATCATATAATGTTAATGGTGGTTCTGGAAAGATAGATTCACAGAAAAAGTGGCATACTGAAACTGGGAATGCTTGGACAATTACATTATCAAATGGAAGTGAAATATCCAGAACCGGATACACATTTTTAGGATGGTCTACGAATAGTAAGGCAACAACTGCCACATATTGTACTGGGTCAGACCATACTACAAATAACACCTATAGTGGTAATGATGATTTAAAATTATATGCCATTTGGCAAAAAAACACTTATACAATAACTTATAATATTAATACTTCACAAGGAGAATCAGTACCGAGTGGATTTAATTACACTCAAACTAAAACATATGGTGAATCAATAAAGCTCAATGAACTAGTTCCATCTAAAACTGTAGATAATAAAGCTTATTCTTTTACAGGATGGGCAACTTCTCAAGACGGTGTTGCTGAATATCAGGCTGGGGCATTATTTAATGTAAATGCTGATACGAATTTATATCCCATATTTAAATTAGAATATATTTCTCCAAGGGTTTCTGGATTTGTTTCCCAGCGATGTAACTATAGTGGGGTATTCGATGATGCTGGAAATTACATAACATTTTCATTTGACTGGAATGCTGGTACTATTTCTGGACAGTATCATAAAACATCTCTCCAAGTAATCAAGTCTGTAACAGGACAAGCAGATACTATCTTATATGGACCTACAGAGTTTGCTGCAGGGGTGCAGGGAGGAAATTTTTCTGCGGCTAAATCAGGAGGTACTATTCCCTTTTTAGCAATTGATTTAGGTACTTCTGCATCGATTAAAATAATAGTAATTGATAAAGACCAAGAATTATTTGACCCAGATGGCAATTCATATTCTCCTGCTAAATTTGTTACACAAGAATACGCATACTCACTGCCTAAAGGGGGATTTCCAGTAGATATATCTCCAGATGGAATGGCAATAAGATTTTTTGGTATAGTTAGTGAGGGTGAACAAGGATTTATTATTGAAGATATAAAATTAGATACAGATGTGAACAATAATAGCGACCCCTTAATTATGATTCTTAAAACTTTAGGTTGGGAAAATTTATTATAAAATGCGGAGGTTTGTATGAGTATAAAAGAACTACTAGTAAAAATATTACAATGGATTTCTGAACCGATTCTTTCTGTTCAAAATATTGCCGGGGATGCTTATTATGTTTCAAAAAATACTTCTATGTACCCAGATACTACTGGCGGTGAACTGAAAAACCATGGTGAAGTACAAATAGGAGTTGGGGTGTCTCGTTCTGGAAATAGAGGTATATGGGATTATAAATATAGTAAAACAGCTACTGCAGGAAAATGGTTGATATGTCATAATGCACAGACTGACCACACTCATATCTTATGTGAGGGTTATACTTTTCCATTTAAAGACCATATAATTGCAGAAAGTATAAGTGGTGAAAATTTAAATAGTTGGTCATATAGAGTTTATACAAACTGTACATATGAATGTTGGGGGGTATTTTCTTTTGAAAACAAGGCTGTTTCTAATGGGTGGCCTACAACTAACCCAAAAGTATATATTTCTGCAGCAATAAAACTATCTGATTTTCCAATATCTTTTAGTAGAACTCCCACAATTAATGTCTCTCTTCAGGGTACTAGTGGTAATGTGTGGTTTACACATAATTTTTCTGAAGGTAGTGGATATAGCAATTCTAACCCAGGTTCCATATATTTAGTTTCAGCAGCCGCATATAGTTCAATAAACTGCTATGTTAATATACATGCTATAGGAAGAGTGTCAGAATCGCAAAGAAATCAAATAGTTGCAGCCGCAGGTTAAAAAGTGTATAAAGGAAGTGATTTAAGTGAAAGTAACTACAAAACCAATTATTACTGATTTATATGAATTAGATAAACTCGGTCGTTCTGAAGAAGTTCAATTAAATAAAGATAATAAATTAATTAGAGAAATAACTGCTAATATTAAAAGGACGATGAGAAAGAATAATCTTGTTTCTTTATCTGCTCCTGCTATCGGCTATAACAAAAGAATTTTTTGTATTGATTTTTCTGACCAGGAAATTAAAACATTTATTAATCCATTAGTTACAAGAGTAGAAGGAATTGAATTAACAAGAGAAGTTTGTTCATCAATACCTGGTAAAGAATTTATTCGCCCAAGAAATTCCTTAATTGAAGTAATGTATCAAACTCCGCTTGGAAAAATTAAATCAAGAATATTTAAGGGGTTAGCGGCACATGTAATTCAACATGAGATGGACCATCTTGATGGAATTACTCTTGCCGACATTGGACTTGAAATTGAAGATGATTTTAATAATGCTACAGATGAAGAAAGATTTGAAATAATTAATATGTATTTAGATTCACTTGATTTGACAAAGAGTGAATTAGAAAAAGATTTTACTCAAGATGAAAATCTTAAGAAAGAATATGAAGCTGATAAATTTGTTGAATTGCTTGCACAAGGTAAAATAGAAGTAACTGAATTGCAAGCTGAAAAGGAAAGAGAAGATGCCTAATACAACTATCATTCAATTTAAGCGTTCTGCTTTAAACAAAACTGACCTTCAAGATGAGCCATTACAATTTGGTGAACCATTATTCTTTGAACAAGAAAATAATAAGAATAAATACCTTGCTATCGGTAATGGCAATAAGGTAGCAGATGGAACTGACCCTGGTGCTACATTTTTTGAGGGAATTACAAATACTGCTTATTTAGGTAAAACTGTTTACTCAAATGAAAATAATATAGCAGTAACAAGTGATGGTACTACTGTAGGGGTTTCAAAAATTATGGCTACACCTGCAACAATAGCTACTAATAATGATAAAAAGTACTATTTACTATCGATGAATGACAATACTGTTTATTATCATAATAGTAATAACAGAGGTATTTATGTTACAGGTAATGGGGTTCTTACTGGTGGTGCTTGGAATGATTATGCAGAAAAAAGAACTTGTGTAGATGATATTATTCCCGGAAGTGTAGTTTGTGAAGATGGAAATGGAAAGTTAGTTTTATCTTCACAAAGATTACAACCAGTACCCTATGTAGTTTCTGATACCTATGGTATGCTTTTAGGAAATTCAGACGGCAAACCAGTAGCAGTTGCAGGCAGAGTTCTTGTATTTGTTGATTGCGAAGTACAAGTAGGTGATGTAGTATGTGCAGGGGAAAACGGTAAAGCTACAAAAATGACTAGACAAGAAATTATTAATTACCCCGATAGGATGTTAGGTGTAGTAAGTGAAATTCCTACTTATGATACCTGGAATGATGTTGAAGTAAATAATAGACTTTGGATTACCCTTAAGTAAAAATTTAGATTATTCTAATTTGTTGAGGATTTATTGTATATGAATGAAATTGCAGTACAAGGATATTTAAGAGATATTGAATTTTCTCATGATGTTGGCAAGGTGGATTATAATAAGGCAAGTTTAATATGTCCGGGTGTCAACGGAAAAGAGGATGAGTTATTTTTAATTCAGTTTAAGAAGTTATCAAATAAATATAATGAAGGTGATTTTGTTGAATTTAAAGGAAATTTGCGGTCATATACTACAAGAGGAGATGGTGGAAAATCGCAAGTACAAATTTATATATTCACTTATTTTGATTTACCTGATATACCAATTAATACTGTTAAGTTAGACGGACGAATTTGTAAGATAACTGAATTAAAAACATCTTATTCAGGTACTTCTTATATCCATTTTATTATTGCAAATAATATATTTAAGGGTGGAACTAAACTTAACAGTTATATACCTTGTACTGCTTACGGCGAAGTAGCAGAAAGATTATCAAAAAATACTGTAAATGATTTTATTAGTATTGATGGAAGATTTCACTCTCATACATATAAAAGAAAATCTGACAATGAGATTATGTTAGCACATGAAGTTATCGTTAAGGATTATGAGGTGATTAATGGCTAAAGAATTTATTAAAGATTTCTATGGTAGGGTTCTTGGTACAGTAGAAACAATAGGAACAAAACAATATGCCAGAGATTTCTATGGCAGAGTTCTCGGCACATATGACCCTAAAGATAATTTTACTCGTGATTTTTATGGTAGAGTATTGACTAAAGGCAACACTTTAATGGGGTTAATCTATGCACAAAAGAAGTAGGTGATTTATTTGCTAATATGGAATGTATATTGGGAAGATTTTAATAGAAATCAAATAGTTGTTAGAAATGTATTTAATTTGTCTGTTTCATTTAATAACTATTTGAAAGACAATTTAAAAAAGAATAAACTCAAGAAAGATTTCTGTAAACAACTAGAACGAGATTTACAATATTGTTATTGGAGTAAATGTGAACATGAAATTATAATTTCAAGTTGGCCTTCGAGAGATGATTGTAAAATTAAAGTTGATGTGTATGACCAAATCATGCTAAACTGGGATAAATTTTGTGATTATGTTTGGAAAAATAAATCATTAATTAAAAAGTTATAGGAGAATATATATGGAATATCAAGTAAGAAAAAGAGATGGAAGCAATGAGTCATTTGATAAATCTAAAATTGTTAACGCAGTTTGCTTAGCATTTGAAGATATTGATGGCTCATTAACTAACTATGCTAAAAATAAAGCAAATTTTATTGCTAATCACATTGAAGAATTAGTGAAA
>OCVV011348834.1_pt1 | contig 12579 bp, 9 predicted proteins | sample 1539721 | NCBI WGS metagenome assembly OCVV01 (sample SAMN02144230, study PRJEB22623) | gut metagenome | biome: sheep rumen | host: Ovis aries | place: New Zealand
GGACAGCTGATTTATGACGCCACGGATACTTACCTCAGGGGCGAGTATGACCGAAGCGCCGAGCTCTGGGAAGACGTCATGAAGCTGAACTCGAATTACTCCCTGGCCTTCCGGGGAATCGGACGCTCCAGGCTCCGCCAGGAAAAATACGAGGAGGCAATGGACTTTTTCGAACGGGCACACGCCCGGGAGGAATACGGACGCGCCTTCAAGCAGTATCGGAAGATCTGGGTTGAGAAGAACATCTGGTGGATCATTATACTGGTCGCTCTGCTGCTGATTGTCCCGCTTGGGATCGGCCGGGCCAGGAAAATGAAATGGGAGGTGATCATGCATGAGCACAGCAAAGTCCGCAATTAAGCCAGCCGCTGAAATGAAGAAGAGCGGATTCAGGGCGTGGCTGGGCCGCTACGGGCAGTCCCTGCGGTATTCGCTGTATGTGATTACCCATCCGTTTGACGGGTTCTGGGACCTGATCCATGAAAAGAAGGGGAGCATCGCCGCGGCGAACACCTTCCTTGCCCTGTTCCTGATTGTGCGGGTGCTGAAACTGATTGCCACAAACTTCCAGTTTATCATGGCGCCGATTCAGCATATCAACATTTTTGAGGAAATGGGGTCGCTGCTTCTGCCCTTCCTGGTGCTGTGCGTGGCAAACTGGGCGATGACCACCCTTTTCGAAGGTAAAGGACGCTTCAGGGATATCTATATGGGAATGTGCTACGCGTTGGTTCCATATATCATCATCCAGCTTCCCATGATCCTGGTGAGCAACATGCTGACCTTTGAGGAGGGGAGCTTCTACAGCGTCCTGCTGAGCTTCTCGGTGATCTGGTGCGTGTTCCTGGTCTTTGTCGGACTGATGGAGATCCATGATTACGGCCCGGGAAAAACCTTCATCTTCATTATCGTGACGATCGTCGGGGCCGGAATCATCCTGTTCCTGATGCTGGTGTTCTTCAGCCTCCTGAGCGACGCGGTGGCCTTCTTTGTGAGCTTCTACCGTGAAATCGTCTTCAGACTGAATTAAGGGGGGAAGATTATGGACAGAAACAGAAAAAAAATCATCCGCCGCCTGATTCTCTGGGGAGTGATCCTGGCAGCGCTGGCAGCCCTGATCCTGTTTGTATTTGTTCCGATCTACAGTCAGAAGGACACTTCCTCTGGACGGGATCCCCATCTGGTCTTCTATGAGGGAGACGGCAGCCCCGTCGTGATCGAAAACGACAAGCTCAGCCTTGAAATGGACGGGGCGACGACACAGTTCACCGTAACGGACAAGCAGACCGGAAAGGTCTGGCATTCCAATCCGGAGGGAAGGGAATCGGATCCTATCGCCCACGGGGTGAACAGCGACCTGCTCTCCTCAACGCTGAACCTGACCTACACGGTGTCCGGCAGCGAGACCGAGCTGAACAACTACCGGTATTCCATGGTAAACCAGAACTACAACATTATCCGGGAAAATGACACAACCATCAAAGTGGAATACGCCATCGGCCAGATTGAGCGGACCTACACTATCCCGATTGCCATCACGGAAGAACGCTACAAGGAGCTGACCGGGGAGATGTCCGGCGGCGACAAGAAGAAGGTTTCCTCCTTCTATGTCCTGTACGATGAGAAGAGGCTCGCGAAGGCGGACAACCTGGAAGAGCTGAAGGCCATGTACCCGACGATCGAGGAGGGAAACCTCTATGTCCTGAAGGCCGGGACAGACGCGAAGGGCAAGGAAAAAATCGAAGGTTACTTTTCCAAGGCAGGGTACGACCAGGCGCAGTTTGAGCAGGATATGCAGAATGTTGCCCAGAAGGAAGAAAACCACGGGCCGTTCTTCAACGCCACCATGATCCTCCGGCTGGAGGAGAACCAGCTGGTGGTGGAGGTTCCCTACAACGAGATCACGTATGAAGCGGACTATCCGCTGACCTATGTTTCCGTGCTTCCGATGTTCGGCGCTGCCGGAACGGAGGAGGAGGGATTCATCTTCATTCCCGAGGGCAGCGGCGGCGTGATCCGGTACAACAACGGAAAGCTGTCCCAGAGCGCTTACTACGCGAACCTGTACGGCTGGGACTACGGCATGGAGCGGACGGAGGCTGTCAGCGAAACAGACAACACCTTTGCCGTTTTCGGCATGGGCCAGGCGGACGGCTCCTTCATCTGCGTGCTGGAAGGCGCCAGCTCCTACGGCGGCATTTACGCGGATGTAGCCGGACGGTACAACAGCTTCAATACGGTTTACTGCAAATATAACCTGATTCATTACGGACAGTTCAAGCTGTCCGGACGGACCAACGAGCAGGTACTCATGTATGAGAACGGCATTCCGGATGATACCGTTGTCCAGCGGTACTGCTTCATCGACGCGGACAATTATGTGGAGATGGCGCAGGGCTACGGCGACTACCTGCGGAGCCAGCCGGAATTCAGGCAGGAACAGGCGGATCCGGACATGCCGGTTCATGTTGAACTGGTAGGCGCGATCAACAAAATAGTCCCGAAAATGGGTGTGCCTGTGAATACCGTGATCCCGGTGACGACTTTTGACGAAGCACAGGAGATCATGGGAGAACTGATCGAAAAGGGAGTCAAACACCTGAACCTGCGGATGACCGGCTGGAGCAACGGCGGCGTGCGGCAGAAAGTCCTGAATGGGGTGCATACGGAGGGATCCCTCGGCGGAGAATCCGGTATGAAAAAGCTGATTGCCGCAGCAAAGGAAAAGGGCGTTTCCCTCTATTTTGACGGAATCAGCTGCTTTGCCTACGACAGCGGCCTCCTGGAAGGGTTTATCCCGACGATGCATGCCGCCCGATTTACAACCCGTGAGGTTGTGAAGCTGTATCCGTACTACATCGTTACCTACCAACAGAGCGAATGGGCTGATCCTTACTACCTGGTGAAGCCTGCAATTTCCGCCGGATATACCAACAACCTGATCAAAGGCCTGAAGGACCGGGGAAGCGAGGGAATCGCTTTCAGGGACCTGGGGAGCCTGCTGAGCGCGGACTACTACAAAAATGATACGGTGACCCGGGAGCAGGTCAAGAAAATGAATGTTGAAGCCCTCAGGAAAGCGCTGGACGAAGGCCTGAAGATCAGCATCAAGAAGGGGAACGACTACGCGCTGCCCTATGCGGACCTGATTACCGACATGAACCTGACAGGACGGAAATACGCCATCATCGACCAGGCGGTTCCCTTCTACCAGATTGCCCTCCACGGGCTGAAAAACTATACAGGGGAAGCCATCAACCTGTCCGGAGACTACCAGAACGCACTGCTGGAAAGCGCGGAATACGGAGCGGGGCTGAACTTCACCTTCATGAAGGCGGATACCTCCGTCCTGCAGGACTCCGCCTACAGCTGCTACACAGCCGGATCCTATGACCGCTGGAAGGACGAAGCGACGCAGATGATCCTCCGGTACCAGACGGAAATGTCCGGACTGAACCGGATACGGATTACCGGTCACGAGTTCATCAGCAACGACGTACATAAAACCATGTACGAAGACGGTACGCAGGTGTACGTCAACTACGGGAGCAAGGAATACAGGGAAGGCGCTGTGACCGTTCCCGCCCGTGATTACCTGGTGGAAAGGGGGAATGGCAAGTGAAAAACAAGACCAAGCGCAACCACTGGTACGAAGGGATTGTGGAAGCTTTCCAGATGTACATTCCCGGAAACAAGGTGTACCGCACCATTCAGGCCAAGCGCGCCCGTACGGGAACCCTGTTCATCCTGCCGCTGATTATCGGTTTCCTGGTCTTCATGGTGAGGCCGCTGCTGCTTTCCCTTCAGATGAGCTTCAGCAAGGTGGCGGTGGTTGAGGGAACGATGGCTCCCTTCAATATCTCCATGAACCTTTTCGGGCAGAATGTGGTGCTGCCCTTCGGCAACTACAATTACGCCTTTGTTTCGGATCCGGATTTTACGAAGCTGCTGGTCGGCGAGATCGGCCGGATGGCCATCAACACGATTGCCACCCTGGTGATGAGCTTTGTGATCGCCGTGATCCTGAACCAGGATTTCAAGGGAAGGACCCTGTGCCGGATTATCTTTTTCCTGCCGGTGATCCTTTCTTCCGGCGTGCTGCCGGGCATCGAAAGCCAGAATCAGTATTTCAACCTGATGACCAGCATTTCGGACGCGGTGAACGAATCCTCCGGGGTTAACCTGTCCCAGGCGCTGCAGAACCTGCTTTCCGTTTCGGGAGTTGCCAGGGAAGTGTTCGATGTTATTTTCCAGATGATCGACGCGATCTACGACATCGTGATGGCCAGCGGCATCCAGATCATCATTTTCCTCAGCGGACTTCAGTCCATTTCGCCCTCCCTGTACGAGGCGGCGGATGTGGAAGGATGCTCCGCATGGGAATCCTTCTGGAAGATCACTTTCCCCATGGTCAGCCCCCTGCTGCTGGTGAACTGCATTTACACGATCATTGACTTCTTCATGAAGAACGACAACACTGTCATGGAACACATCAACAGCGTGATGTACGGCACGCAGATGGACTTTGGCGCCGCTTCCGCCATGAGCTGGATTTACTTCGGCGTGGCGCTGCTGTTTATCGGAATCAGCACATTCATCATCACAAGGGCGGTGAAGTCCTATGAGTAAGAACAATACGGTTTTCATCGGGAAGAATAAAAGCTTCCGGGAACGGAACCGCAGGAGCAATGGATACCTGCTGAAAAGAAGAGCGGGGCAGGTTTCCGTTTCCGTGATCCGTGCCCTGCTGATGTTCGGCCTGTGCTTCATGATCATCCAGCCGCTGATCACCCGCTTTTCCGTGAGCCTGATGGCACCGGAGGATCTGTACGACTCCACGATCCGCCTGCTTCCGAGGCACGTGACGCTGGACAACTACCGGATTGTGGCGGAACTGACTTCCATGCCGGATTCCATGATCAATACAGCCTGGATTTCGCTGGTCATGTCCATCTGCCAGGTTGTTTCCACCACGCTGGTTGCCTATGGATTCGCCCGGTATGAGTTTCCGCTGAAAAAGTTCTGGTTTGCGTGCGTGGTCATGCTGATCATCATTCCGCCGCAGACGATTTCCACGGCGCTGTTCATGTCCTTCACCCATTTTGATATCTTCGGAATCATCAAGGCCACGACGGGCAGCGACTTGAACCTGCGTTCCTCCCTGCTCCCTTACAGCGTGATGTGCCTGACGTGTATGGGACTGAAGGACGGGCTGTACATCTACATGCTGCGCCAGTATTTCAAAAGCGTTCCGGAAAGCCTTGAGGAAGCGGCTTATGTGGACGGCTGCGGCACCCTGCGCACCTTTGTGAAGATCATGCTGCCGGACGCAGTGCCTACCATCGCCAGCTGCTTCCTGTTCAGCTTCGTATGGCAGTGGACGGACCTGTTCTATACCCGGAACTTTATTTCCGGTTACAAGATCTACTCCAGGGAACTGAGCAACATCGTGTCCATCATGAGCAAATATTTCGCAAGAAATGCCACGGAGAACGTGACCGTTCCCCTGGGCCGGCAGATGCAGCTGATCGGTATCGGCGTGTTTGTATGCTGCGTTCCGCTTATTATCCTGTATGCTTTTACCCAGAAGACTTTCGTACAGAGCCTGGCGATGACGGGCTCCAAGGAATGATCATTTCTTGCGCAGGAAATACATGAAAAGTGCGTACAGATACTTGAATGTTCAGTTGGATACGACTATAATATGATCAAGGCAGAAGCCGCATAAAAAATGTACCTATACAGAACCCCGCGGGGGATTCTGTAAGGAAATAAAAAAGGAGGTTTTCTTGGTATGAAGAAAATCACTGCTCTGGTTCTGGCAGCAATCCTGGCGCTTGCATGCTTCAGCTTTGCCGCCGCGGAAGAACTGCCCGAAGGATATCCGGCCATTATCGAAGGCCTGGATTTCGGCGGACAGACGGTTTACATCTATGACTGGTGGAGTAAGGATGACGAGAATCATTCCACCCGTGAAGCTGAGCCCGATGAGGACACCCAGAAGCTGTATGACTATCGTGACTGGCTCGAAAAGACCTACAACGTCAAGATCGTCAACTGCGCGTGGGACAAGGGCGGCTGGCAGGAGAGCCCCCAGGAGCTGGCCAACATGGTGAACGACGGCAAAGCCGATCAGCTGTGCCTGATCATCATTGACCCGAACTTCACCGGCGGCCCCCTGGCCAACGGACTGACCGAGCCCTGGACCATCGACCTGACCGGACCGCAGTGGCTGACTTCTGTTTCCGACCTGATGACCAAGGACGGAAAGGTTTACGGCGTCCTGGCCGCTGACCAGGAACCCCGCGAAGTGATCTTCTTCAACAAGAAGGTTCTGGAAGATGCCGGCATCAAATACGAAGAGATCTATGACCTGGCCAAGAACGGCGAATGGACCTGGGCCAAGTTCCAGGAGTACATGGAAAAGGTTCAGCAGGACAAGGACAACGACGGCATCAACGACATCTGGGCGCTGACCGGCAACGGCGACCGCCTGCTGCGCGGCTGCGTGTTCGGCAACGGCGGTACGTTCTTCGACATGGATGAAAACGGCAAGCTGGTTATTACCGCTGACGATGAGAAGACCCTGAAGGGCATCACCCAGCGGCAGGAATGGGATCGGTTCATGCCCCAGAAGGCTGACTTCGCTCCCGACGGCGAGTGGAACTGGTTCGAAGGCTTCTGGAAGCAGGGCACGACCGCTTTCTTCGTAGGACAGAACTACGAAGGACAGAACCCCGACAGCCTGATGCGGAGCTGCGACTTCGAGTGGGGCTATGTGCCTTTCCCGAAGGGACCCGATGCTGACGACTATCTGTACGCCGCTGTGGACAACGTGTGCGTGATCCCCGCCAAGTGCTATGACGCGGAAACCGTCCTGAAGCTCGAGCAGATCTACGCCCTGTACACCTATCCGACTCCCGGTGTTGATCCCGAGACTTCCTGGATCGGCGACAAGTACACCTTCATGGATGACGATGCGGTTGACTTCACCTTCGCCACCCTGCGCGATCCCAAGCACGCTGTAGGCAACAAGACCTACCTGCTGGGCGACGAGAACACCGTTCTGGGCTCCACCCTGTACTGGAACCTGGGAAGCGGCACCGCTGCTGAAATCGTTGAGGCTGCGAAACCCATCTGGCAGTTCCGCTGCGACGTGTTCAACGGCGACAAGACGGCTGAAGAGCTGAACAACTACATCGAAGAGCAGCAGAAGCTGGCTGAGGAAGCCGCTGCTGCCGCTGCTGAAGAAGCCGCAGAAGAAGCTCCCGCTGAGGAAGCTCCTGCTGAGGAAGCCCCCGCTGAAGAGACGAAGGCTGACTGAGTTTTCCGGGTAAATCCACGGACCGCTCGAAAGAGCGGTCCTTTTTTTGTGCGCAAGAGCATCGGGGAGAGAAGGAAAAAAGGAAAGACGGCTTGTTTCAGGCGTTGTTCCGTGATATGATTGCAGGGCTTCGGGACGGGCGGCGGGAGCCGGGCGAAACGTCCATGGCAGGCAGTGAGGAAGACAATGGGAAAGAAGATATCGCGGGTTACCTTCCATTACATGATCATTACCGGCGGGTTCTGGATGGCGTTCTGCGTGGTGACGGCATACGCGGCCGTGTTCCTGCACGGAGCGGGATACGACGACCAGCAGACGGGGATTATCCTTGCGCTGGGAAATACCGGAGGCGCGGTGCTGAGCCCGGTGCTGGGGGCGTGGATTGACCGGAACAGGAAGATCCGGCACGCCGCAGTGATTACGGTGCTGCTGGCGGCGCAGCTGATCCTGCTGGCCGCGCTGCGGCTGAACGCGCAGAAAAACCTGCTGTGCTCGGTATGCTATGTGCTTTACCTGGCACTGGTGATGCCGGTGAACGCGCTGAACCTGGACCTGTGCGTGCGGCTGGAGCACGCAAAAGCGCCGCTGAACTTCGGCCTGGCGCGCTCCATGGGGAGCTTCGCCTTCGTGATCCTGAGCACCCTGCTGGGAATCCTGACGGAAAAGCTGGGGTGGCAGATGCTGCCCTTCGCCGGAATGACGGTAATCGTGCTGCAGGCAGCCGGAAACCGCCTGATCGACCGGGACCTGCGGGAAGCGGAAAGGAACCTGCCGGCGGAAGCGGCGGCGGTTCAGGAACGTTCCTCCTCCCTGGGTGCCTTTGTGCGGGAGAACAAGGCTTTCTGCCTGATGCTGTTCGGAACGATTCTCATCTTCATCGCCCACAACACGGACGGGAATTTCCTGATCAACCTGGTGGAAAACGTGGGAGGCGGCCCTGCGATCATGGGCTACCTGGCGGCGTTCACCGCCATTGTGGAAGTGCCGGTGATGATGTTTGCCGACCGGCTTCCGAAGAGATGGAGCCGGGTGCAGTATATCCGGCTGGCCTTCGTTTTCTTTGTGCTGAAGACGCTGGCATACGCGCTGGCCCCGAACATCCCGCTGCTGTTTGCCAGCCGGATCCTGCAGGCGCCGAGCTACGCCCTGTACACGGTGCTGATTGTCGGATACGCGGACGAGGTCGTGGCCCGGAAGGATTCCGCGAAAGCCCAGAGCCTGGCCTTCAGCATGACCACCATCGGATCGGTGCTGGCAAGCCTGATCGGGGGAAGCATGTTCAAAGCCAGCGGCGTGCGGACCACCATGCTGACCGCCACGCTGTTCGCGCTGGCGGGGGCCGCGATCGCCATCGGAGCGACCTTCCTGAAACGGACGAAGGAGCAATAAAGAAGAAGACAAGCAAAAATCCGCCGCAGGACCGCGGCGGATTTTTTGTAAGAACGTGATTACTTCATCATTTCGTCGGCCAGGGCATCGACCTGGGCGATGTTCTCTTCGGAAAGGGAGGAGAGGATCCGCACCTGGGTTTCGGCGAAGGCGGTGTCCTTGCAGCCTTCCAGCATGGACTTCATTACTTTGGCAGCGGTGGGCGCCCAGGAGCCGTTTTCCATGAGGCCGACTTTCCGGCCGCGCCATCCGTGCTCCGAAAGGGTTTCGATGAAGGTGCGCATGAAGGGGAAGATATCCGCGTTGTAGGTGGTTGTTGCCAGGACTACTTTTCCGTAGCGGAAGGCATCCTCCACACATTCGGCCATATCATCCCGGGCCAGGTCGCTGACCGCCACCTTGGGGCAGCCCTTTTCCCTGAGCTTTTCCTCCAGCAGGCGGACCGCCTTTTCGGTGTTGCCGTACACAGAGGTGTAGAAAACGGCCACCCCTTCGGTTTCCACGCCGTAGGTTGTCCAGATGTTATACAGGTTCAGGTAATAGGGAAGATCCTCCGTAAGGACCGGGCCGTGGAGAGGGCAGATGACCCGGATATCCAGGGCGGAAGCCTTCTTCAGGACGGCCTGGGCCTGGGCGCCGTATTTGCCGACGATGCCGAAATAATATCTCCTGGCTTCGCAGGCCCAGCCTTCCGGATCCTCCACATCCAGGGCGCCGAACTTGCCGAAAGCGTCAGCGGAGAAGAGGACTTTATCCGCCCGGTCATAGGTCATGAGGACCTCGGGCCAGTGAACCATGGGAGCGGCAATGAACTGCAGGGTATGAACGCCCAGGGGAAGCTCCGTTCCCTCGGCAGCCACGATCCGGCGGTCTGCATACTCCTGTCCGTAGAAATTCTTCATCATGGTGAAGGCCTTGGCGGAGGCGACGATGACAGCCGCGGGATATTTATCCATGAAGCGGGAAATATTCGCGGAATGATCCGGCTCCATATGCTGGACCACGAGGTAATCCGGAAGGCGGCCGGAGAGGGCTTCCTCCAGGCCGGACAGCCATTCCTCGCCAAAGTGCTTATCCACCGTGTCCATGACGGCGATTTTTTCGTCCAGGATCACGTAGGAATTATAGGCCATGCCGTTGGGGACGATGTACTGCCCCTCAAAAAGATCGAGATCGTGATCATTTACACCGATGTAAACAATATCATCTGTAATCCGGTTCATCTGAATGCGCTCCTGTTCATGCTGAATTGGGGAAACCCTGACGAATATAGTACCATAGAAGGACAGGACGCGCAAGAAAGAAGCCTTGTAAGACGGATTCAAAAGTGGTAAAATGGCCGCCGTGAAAATGAAACGGAAAGGAAGCCTGACCCTTTATGCAAACCCTCCTGCTGATTGCAATTGCCCTGTTTGCAGGATTGATGATGACCCGACTCTTTGTGAAATTCCACCTGCCGGATGTTACGGCATACCTGGTGGCCGGCGTGCTGATCGGCCCCTGCGTGCTGGGGCGGCTGGGAATCGGATTTACCACCTTTGAAAAGGTGGATTCCCTGTCCCTGATCAACGATGTGGCCCTGGGATTCATCGCCTTCGCCATCGGTCACGAATTCAGGCTTTCCGCGCTGAAGCAAACCGGAAAGCAGGCAACCATTATCGGTATCCTGCAGGCTGTTACGGCTACGGTGTTCGTGGATATCGCGCTGATTATCTTCCATTACCTGCGGCCGGACATCCTGAGCGTGCCGGTCGCGATTACCATGGGTGCCATCGCGGCGGCAACTGCCCCGGCGGCCACCCTGATGGTGGTTCGGCAGTACAAGGCAAAAGGACCGGTGACGGACGTGCTGCTGCCGGTGGTTGCCCTGGACGACGCGGTAGGCCTTGTGGTTTTCGCGATCTCCTTCGGGATTGCCCAGGCCATGAAGAACGGAACCACAAACGTGGCGGCGCTGATCCTCGAGCCGCTGATGGAGGTTGTACTTTCCCTGGCCTTCGGCGGACTGACGGGATTTGTGCTGACCTACCTGGAGCGGTATTTCCACTCCCACCGGAACCGGAACGCCCTGATTGTGGGAAGCGTGATCCTGACGGTGGCAGTGAGCCAGCTGAAGATCCCGGTGGGGCCCTTTACCTTCGGATTTTCCAGCCTGCTGGTGTGCATGATGCTGGGAACGGTGTTCTGCAACTTCTGCCCGCTGAGCGAGGAGCTGATGCTGCAGGCGGACCGTTGGAGCGGACCGGCCATTACCCTGTTCTTTGTGCTGAGCGGCGCCGCACTGGAATTTGAAGTGTTTTCAAAGCCGGCGGTGATCCTGGTCGGCGTGGTCTATATCGCCGCCCGTTCCCTGGGCAAATATTTCGGAGCCCACTGGTCCGCGAAGCTGGCGAAGAGCCCGGAGACGGTGAGGAAATACCTGGGAATTACGCTGCTGCCCCAGGCCGGCGTGGCGCTGGGCATGTGCGCGACAGCCTACCGGGTGCTGGGCGGAGAGGACGGAACGCTGGTCCGGAACATCGTGCTGTTCGGGGTGCTGGTTTACGAGCTGATCGGTCCGAGCCTGACGAAGATGGCACTGACAAAGGCGGGGGATATCCAGGCAATTCCTTCCGAGGTGAAGAGCCGGCGGAAGAAGGAGCTGGAAAGCGTTACCAAGCCGGTACCGCCGTCCTTTGACAAATAAGTATCTGACAGGGGGATACAGCAGTGATTATTGCGCTGAAAAAGAGCATCCGCGCCGATGAACAGGAGCACCTGATACAATGGCTGGAAAGCCAGGGAGTGCGGACTCATATCTCCGAGGGAGAATTCCAGACCATTATCGGCCTGGTGGGCGACACCACCCGCATTGATATAGACCTGATCCGGGGACTGGAATATGTGGACGGGGTGACCCGGATTTCGGAGCCCTTCAAGAAGGCGAACCGGAAGTTCCATCCGGAGGATTCTGTCGTACGGCTGAAGGGCTTTGACGCGGCCTTCGGCGGAGGCGCCTTCCAGCTGATCGCCGGGCCCTGCTCGGTGGAATCCGAGGCGCAGATGGAGACCGTTGCCCGGGCGGTGAAGGCAAGCGGCGCCGGCGTGCTGCGGGGCGGCGCCTTCAAGCCCAGGACCTCCCCCTATGATTTCCAGGGGCTGCACGAGGAAGGCATCCGGATCCTGACGGAGGTGCGCAAACTGACGGGACTGCCCATAGTTACGGAAATCATGGATATTTCACACCTGCCGCTGTTTGAGGATGTGGATATCATCCAGGTGGGCGCCCGGAACATGCAGAACTTTGAGCTGCTGAAGGAACTGGGGAAAACGGACAAGCCGATCCTGCTGAAGCGGGGCCTTGCCAACAACATCAAGGAGCTGCTGATGAGCGCCGAATATATCATGGCCGGCGGCAATGAACAGGTGATCCTCTGCGAACGCGGCGTTCGCACATTTGAGACCTACACCAGGAACACGCTGGACCTTTCCGCGGTGGCGGTGCTGCACGAGCTGAGCCACCTGCCGGTGGTGGTGGATCCGAGCCACGCGACAGGCGCGGCCCGGTATGTGAAGCCCATGGCCCTGGCGGCTGCCGCCTGCGGCGCGGACGGACTGATGATCGAGGTGCACAACGATCCGCCCCACGCGCTTTGCGACGGTCCCCAGAGCCTGACGCCGGAACAGTTTGACGACGTGGCGAAGGCTGTGAGGAAGGTTCGGAAAGCTATTGCCGAAGAGGAATAAGGGAAGAAACTGAAAAGGCGCGCTGCCAAACGGCGGCGCGCCTTTTTTTGCGAGGCCCGGGGCGGGAATCAGGAATCCCGGAAGGACCGCATATGGTTGATATCCACCAGCTCGGTGTTTTCCAGGGAGAACCGGGAACC
>OCVV011164978.1_pt1 | contig 12578 bp, 10 predicted proteins | sample 1539721 | NCBI WGS metagenome assembly OCVV01 (sample SAMN02144230, study PRJEB22623) | gut metagenome | biome: sheep rumen | host: Ovis aries | place: New Zealand
CAAGGAGTTTTCGTGCAAGATGACGGAAAATATGCAAGTAGATTGCGTGCCAAGCCGTCAGGCGGGATTTAATCAGTACTTCCTTAAGCACCACAGAAAACACAGGGGCATCAGCAGATTTCCTTGCAAAGCAGCCCGGAAACCGGGACTGCGCCCGGTATAAGTTACTTTGTATAGTATATATACGTTTTTTCTGCTTGACAGGTGATACATTTTATGCTATACTGAGAATATGGGATAAAATGGGGGTACAGATGCAGAAAAAATACAAAACCTGCACCTGAACCATTTTATGAGAGGGGTAAATCAATCATGAAAGCAACCACTCCGCGGCGTATTGCCGCAGCAGGGCTCTCTGTCCTGCTCCCCGCAGTCGGACTGACTGCGCTTCCGCCGCTGACCGCCGCCGCAGCAGGGACGGTCGTCATCAATGAGGTCTGCACGAAAAACACCACACTTGCTGCATCGGACGGACAGTTCTATGACTACGTTGAGCTCTACAATACCGGCAGCAGCGCCGTTTCACTCGATGGCTTCGGCCTCACCGACGATGCCGCAGTCCCTTATTCGTACAAGTTCCCGGCCGGCACCTCGATCCCCGCACACGGCTTTCTGTCCGTCTGGTGCGGCGTCAAGGATACCGCCGCCGGTGCGTCTTTCGGGCTCTCCAAAAACGGCGAAACGATCACCCTGACCGATGCCGCCGGCAGCATCGCCGCACAGCTTGAGGTCCCCGGCCTTGCGGATGATACCGCATACGGCAGAGTGCCGGACGGCAGCGACAGCCTCGCCGTGCTGGGCCGCCTCTCGCCCGCCGCCTCGAATCCGACAGACGCAGCCGTCAAAATCGCAGTTGAGGCTCCCGCGTTCTCGCAGGGCAGCGGCTTCTATGCGAACGGCTTTGACCTGACGATCAGCGCTCCGCAGGGCTGCACGGTCTACTATACCACAGACGGCAGCGACCCGACCGCCGCCTCTGCGCGCTATTCCGCTCCGATCAAGGTCTATGACAAATCGAACGAGGAAAATGTCTATGCCGCGGAAACGGATATCGCCGCAAACTACGGCGCCCCGTCCGACCCGGTCGATAAGGCGATGATCGTTCGTGCGATCGCAGTCGATGCAAACGGCAATGTCAGCGATATCATCACAAATACGTACTTTATCGGCTATACAAGCAGCGACCTCGCGATGAATATGCGCGTGATCTCGCTGGTCACGGATCCGGACAATCTGTTTGATCCGGTCAAGGGCATCTATGTCCGCGGCAAGGTCTATGAGGACTGGCGCAGCAGCCCGGAATACAGCCCGATGGCGCGTGAATGGGAGCAGCCCGCAAACTACACCCAGAGCGGCCGCGAATGGGAACGTCCGGCACATATCACCGTGTTCGAGAACGGGACAGCGGCGTATTCCGTCGGTGTCGGCATCCGCATGCACGGCGGCGCAACGCGCTCTGCGGCACAAAAGAGCTTCAATCTCTATGCGCGGCCCGATTACGGCGATACCAAGATCCGCTACGATTTCTTTGACGGTCAGCTTCTGAGTACAAAGGGCAAGGTCATCGACACCTTTGACAAGCTCTCGCTCCGCAACGGCGGCAATGACAGCACCTCCAAGATCCGCGACCGCATCAATCAGGAGGCCGTCGCAGACCGCGCGTTCGGAATACAGGCGCAGACAGAATGCCTCGTGTTCCTCGACGGCGAATTTTGGGGCGTGTATAATATCATCGAGAAAATCGGCAAGGAGTATGTCGCTGACCACTACAAGGTCAAGGAGGATGACGTCTGCGTCATCAAGACCGATGAGCTGGAGGACGGCACAGACCGCGGTCTTGCGGACTATGAAGCGCTTAAATCTCTCGCAAATTCGTCGAATTTCAACGACAAATCCGTATATGAGCAGTTCTGCAAGACAGTCGATGTTCAGAGCTTTGCCGATTATATGGCAGCGGAGCTGATCCTGGGCAACTCCGACTTCGGCGACAACAACTACTGCCTCTGGAAAACCGAGACAGTTGACACCGCAAAGGCATACGCCGACGGCAAGTGGCGCTTCCTGCTGTTCGATACCGAATACGGCCAGGGGCTCTACGGTCAGAGCAATTCCAATTCGAGCATCATGCAATCGCTGAAGCAGAAGGACTGCTGGATTTCCAGACTGTTCTTCGGGCTGCTCGACAACAACGAGGAATTCCGCCGGCTCTTTGTGACGACTTATTTCGATCTCTGCAACCAGAATTACAGGGCGGACAAAATGACCGCAGCGGTGCAGGCATATGAGTCGGTCTACAGTGCGGCCGATGCCGCAACCGAAAAACGCTTCAATTCCGGCACACCGTCATGGGGCGGCGGACAATGGGGCGGGTGGGGCGGCCCCGGTCAGCAGCAGACGGACTATAACCAGACCGTGCGCAAGGAGTTTGACTCGATCCGCTCCTTCTGGCAGAACCGCGACACCAATGCCAAGCAGATCCTGCTGAGCTACCTCGGCGGCAAGATCAGCAGCCAGACCTGCACGGTCACGGTATCCGACCCCGGAAAGCGGGGCTCTGTTCAGATCAACACGCTGACACCTGAATTCACGAACGGCAAATGGAGCGGCACCTACCCCGTCGATTGCCTCATCACGCTTCAGGCGACTCCCGCCGCGGGCTACAGCTTTGCAGGCTGGGAGATCACCGGTGCGGAGATTGCCGCCGGCAGCAGCCTCACTGCGGCGCAGATCTCCCTCAATCCGGGCGGCAGTCAGGTGACGGTTCAGGCAAAGTTCACCGAAGGCGGCGCATCCGTCCCGGACTTTACCGCTTCAGATGTGAACAAGCTGCGCAATCACCTCATTACGGCGGCGGCGCTGACTGCGGCTGAGGCTGCGAATTATGACATCGACAAGAACGGAAAACTTACCGCGGCCGACCTCACGCTGATGAAGCGCAGCCTCCTCGCAAAATAATCTCCATCGCCCGAACGCCGGGCTGACAGACAGATCACGCCATAGTATTTCTGACTGCGGTCAGAGATACTATGGCGTTTCTTTTGGTTATATTTCATTTCTTTTGGTTATATTTCAGTCAGCCGCCGTCCTGCGGCAGAGCAGCAAACCGAATGCGGCCTGCACTTCCAGTGATTGCAGCGCATTGAGCCGCGCAATGTGCTCCGGCGCGGTTTTGTGCGCATAGGGCGTCATCGCAAACAGATCGTGCAGCGATTGCCCCGTGACCGAAAACCGGTATTCGATTCGCTGCACATCGCACAGAGCAAAGCCCTCCGGCGCTGCGATGACCGGCCGGTTCTCATACGGCACATCGTAAACGGCTGCCTTCAGCTCCCAGAGGTGGCGCTCCAGCGGGATCGCCCGCAGCAGGATCCCGTCCCTTCGCAAAATTCTCGCAAACTCCCCTGCCTCACACGGCGCAAAAAAATTCAGCAGCAAATCACAGGAGCCCGTTCCGAGCGGCAGGCGGTTTACGGAAGCCGCCGCCCATTCGGTCTGCGCAGTCAGCGCTTCATTCGCCGCACGTTTTGCAGCATACCGGAGCGCGTCGGGCGAGATGTCGATGCCGGCGAGCGCGGTGTCCGCGGAGAGGCGGTGCAGCAGGCCGCAGGAATACCAGCCCTCCCCGCACCCGATATCGGCGATCTGCTCCGGTGCTGCCGCGCTGACAGCCTGCGCTGCTGCATCCAGCAAGGGCTGATAGGCTCCGCTTTCGAGAAAATCACGCCGCGCACGGATCATTTCGGCATCATCGCCGCGGAGCTTTTTCTTCTGCTTTTGCAGGAGATTGACATAGCCGTATTTCGAGCGGTCGAAGCAATGTCCGCGCACACAGCGGTAGGTCTGCGCGTCCGGCACGAGCGCTTCTCCGCAGACCGGACAGATCAGAGTCGGTTTCATAAATGATACCTCCGGAAAAACAAAAGGCTGAGTAAAATGCTCAGCCTTCTGCATGTTTGGTTGTTTGACGGATCAGACACCGACATTGCTGTGCGTGCCGCCCTCTGAGCTCTGAACGAGCACATTATCGGTCGCATACCATGCATCGCCGGCCTTGACGAGTGTCCAGCGGATCGTACCTGCGTAGTCATTGACATTGGTGACGCCGTCCCTGGTCTTGGTGAGCTGATATGCATACTTCGACTCAATGGTGCAGCAGTTCTCGGAATACATCTTCAGGTGAGAAATCTCGATCGGATCATCCTTACGCGAGGTGTAGGCATTGTTCCAGTTGAGCTCGCCTGCGGAATTGTGCATGTTCGTGTAGAGCGTCGAGCCGTTGATCATGAACTGATCCAGCGCGCCGAGGTTCTTCCATGTTGCCGGATCGCCGAGGGTCGCATAGCCCTCATTGATCATGTAGTTGATATAAGCAGCGGTCAGACCCTCTGTGCGGGAAATGATATCTGCGGGGATCTCCGCAGCATCGGCAGGCAGGAACACGAGCTCCTGATGCTTGGCACCCTCCTTGGGCTCTTCTGCCGGAGTCAGCGGATTGCCGGCGGCATCCGTCGCAGTGACGACCGGCGCTGCATAGAGGCCGCTGATCGAGCAGGACTGTGCCGCGGGCTGCTGTGCATACTTCAGTGCCGCCTCATCGAGCTTGACCGCAGCGTCTGCGGGCTGGAATGCTGCGGCATCGACTGCAACGCCGTTGATGCTGAGCACCGCGCCTGCGGGGATCACAGCGGTAACATCATACTCTGCCTCGGAGGCGACCTCCAGCATGGAATTGACGGTACCGACACCCCAGAGGCTGAAGTCATGCTTCTTGGTCTTGCCGGTTTCTGTCAGCTCGACCTCCGCGATTACGGCCTCGCCGCTGCGGATATAATAGATCGGGGTATCCTCGGTGAAGCGCTTGGATTTGATCCACGAGAACTTGGTATTTCCCGGCTCCTCAATATCGAGGGTATTGTAGATCGAATCCGATGTCTCATACTGCGAAAGCGGCAGAACGTCGATCTTCTGCTTGAGCATATCCTGGAAATAGGCCTGCTTTGCGGCGGCATCCTTGCCGTTGAGCTCCGTGACATAGGCGTCGATCGTATATTTGGGCTGCGAATCCTCAAACTCACTGCACAGAACCCAGATCCAGCGCATTGCGATGAGGATAAAGATGATGAACAGGATAATATAGACCGTCATGCCGATGCGCCACTTCGAGACCTTGCGGCCGGAAGCTGTGCGGGCATCGGACTGTGCGCGGGTATTGGCAGAGCGGGTCTGCTGTGCGGCCGAACGGGATCCGGTGCTCTGTGCGGGTCTGCGCTGACCGGAAGCGGGGCGCGAACCGGATGCGGAACGGGTACCGGAAGCGGAGCGTGTCCCTGCGGTGCTGCCTGCGGGACGCTTCCGGGGTGCGGGACGGGTACCGTCTTCGGAAGCGGGTCTTCTCACCGGCTTGCCGTCTGCTGCGGGACGCTTTGCGCGGGGCTGCTGTGAGCCGCTGCTGCTGCGATGCTGCGATGATGCGGGTCTGCGGCCGTCAGCGGGGCGCTGCGGGCGCTTCTTGGGAGCTTCACCGGGAAGGCGAACCTCCTGCTGTTCGTAATCCATGTCTTTTGAATCCTCCTTCGCGATCAGTTTTCCTGTGCGACGAGCCAGCAGCTCGGCATTTTACGCGGGCCGTAAAGCGATGAGCAAACGGTGATGAGTTCGTTATTGTAGATCATGTGCGAGGAGCTGCCGCCGTCGAGGTTTGCGGCATTGACAGCGCCGTGCTGAAGCATAATGGAGATCAGGTCATCATAGGTCGCGCCGAGAGAACCGGTCTGTCTGCCGTCGATCACGAGGATCAGAACAGTGCCGTCAGCGGTCTGGCCGATCGCGGAGCGCGGGTTGAAGCCGCCGCCGAGATCCTTTTCAGCATTGACCGGGTTGCCGTTGACGATCAGCACTGGGCCGAAGCAGACGGCATCGCGGATGCCTGCATCCATTGCCTGCTGGCCGGTCATGGTACCGACGTGGAGAATGTTGTTGTTGTCGAAGCCGATGATATCATAGGTTGCGCCGAGTGCGCCGTACTTCATCTCGCCCTGTGAAACGACCATGCCGAGCGGGATACCGCCGTTGCCGACGCCGTTGGGGTCTGCGAAGCCGCCGGCATTGATGCCTGCAAGAGCGCCGTAGTCAGCGACCATCTCCGCAACGCGCTTGCCCTCGTACTGTTCACCGTAGGGGCCGGAAACACCGACAAAGACGCGGGAGGGATCCTTGACCTTCAGGAGCTTGCCGCGGTAGGTCGAGCCGGTAATGTCGATCAGTTCCGTTTCAGGCTGAACGCTGTCGCCGCCCTCGGGATTCTCCTCCGCCTTCTGGCCGATCTGAACGAGTGTCGGGTCAGTGACCTCATCAGTGGTATTGTCGCGGAAGGTACCGAGATATTCGGCGATCTCCTCATCCGAATAGAACCAGTCTGCGAGGAAGCCGATCGCACTGGTTTCCTTGACCGAGCACACAAAGCGTTTCTGTGCGGTCGGGAAGGGTCCCTTCGCGATGACAAGCATGATCATCAGCAGACCGATCACGATCAGAAGAAGTGTTGTGAAGAAAACAATGAAGCACCGTCCGATGATCCTGCCGACGGTGAGCCGCTTGGGTTTCGCCTGTGCCATGTGAGTGAACATCCTTTCTTTGTTTAGGTTTTATCTGGCAGCAGCCGGACGCTCCGGCCGCGCAGTTACACAATCTATATTGTAATCGAAAATGCGGAAAAAATCAAGCTTTTTTCAGTTTTTCGACATATTCCTCATTGTTGGCGAAAATACGCTCCGATTTGTGTGACAGTTGTCAAAATGACGGATTTTCGTCTGAAACAGACTGCGCACCCGTCAGACGGTTTTCCGTCCGGCGGGTGCTGCTTTTTGAATTATGCGGGGATATCTGTAAGGATCCCCATGAATACCGGCAGATCCGTTTCCGTGTCCACGATCATGTACAGGAACGGACGGTCGAGGATCACGTATTTCACTTCCGGCAGGACCGCTTCGCATTCATCTGACATGGAGATTGCCGTGACTGCCGCCGCCTTGGTACCCTCGGTATCGACCTCGATATGCGTCTTGTGCAGCACCTTGTCGATAAAGAGCTCGCCGCTGGCGGTCTTTGCCATGCGGGAGAAATCCGCACCCTCATCGAACGCGCCTGCCATGCCCATCGCACTGAGCTGCTCCGACATCTCCGTATCAAAATCGTAGGAAAATTCCGGGATTCCCGCGGACACATCACAATCCTGCGCCGCGGTCAGCGTCTCACGGAGCGCATCCGGCGTCAGTCCTGCGAGATAATCGGTCACGGAGAGCCCCTCCTCCGGCAGCAGTGCCGCAAAGACATATCTGCCGCCCTCATAGGGCTTCATGAACCCGACAGCATGCGCATCCTCCAGATAGACCGACTCATCGGAATACATCATCTGTGCAGTCTGGGTGCTGCCGTCCGCCGCTGTGAAATCGCGGTCAGTCGGTTCATTTGTATATTTCTGCTCCCATTTCGCATCGAACACGACCGCATTGATGAGGTACATCACATCGGTCGGCTGGATCTCATCGAGCATCTGCGGGATCATCTGATCGGTATGCTCGCTGCACCAGGCGTTGATCTCGTCCGCCGTGCTCTGATCAAACGGGCGCAGATAGGCCGGTGCGCCGTAGTAATCGACATTCGTTTGCAGGAAATCCGGTTCCGCCTTGATCCGGTCGCCCTCGTCGCGGATCCAGAGAGAATTCGCACAGAGCAGCTTACAGGTATCGGTGTTCGGCTGATTCGTGCGCTGCGTGAGCAGATAGGGGTTGAGGTCGCTGACGGGCATCCCGCCGAGCGCCTGCTCCATTTGTGTCAGCGTATTGCCGTTTGCGCCGTTCGCGGTCATTGCGAGTGCCTGCATCACCGAATACGGCGAGATCAGCACATTGTTCTGCTGTTTTTTCACAGTCTCCTGCATCAGCTTCAGCGCAAAGGCGGTCTGTGCCGCACAGAACGGTTCGTCCGGGTCTGCGCCGGTCACATTCTGCGGCTTGATCTCCTCCGTGAGGTCAGCCGCCTGCACGGTCTGTCCGGCGGGTGTGTCGGATTCCTGTTTTCCGCAGCCGGTCAGTCCGGCGCAGAGCAGCAGCATCGCCGCCGCAAAGCTCATAGATCTTCTGTATTTCATTGTTTTTCTCCTTATTACTCTGCCCAGTCAGGCATTTCGGTTTCTGTTCCGGGGATATCCGCCCGAAGCAGCTCCGCATCATCCAGACTGCTTTGCTGCAATCCGGAAACAGCTCCGGTCTGCATATCAACAGAAATCCGCCGCTGCTTCAGCACAACCTGATCGGGTATGCCCCAGTCACCGCCCGCGCTGTAATCGAGATAGTACACCGTGCAGGCAGCGATGCCGTCATCATCGCACAGAAATGTGCCGGAATCCAGTGCCGCTGCGCCGCAGCTCGCATACAGGTCAGCCGCCGCAAGCAGCTTTACACGCTCATCAGTCACAGCGCCGCACACGGTCTGCGTTTCGGGATCGTAAAAATCGCCGGAAAGAATCAGAATCTCCTCTTCCCGCTTCAGTGCCCGCGATTCGCCGCGATAGACCCAGTACATGCCCGGCTCCTCCGCAATCCGCTCTGTGTTGTCATGATGCGCGGCAGCAATGACATTTGCCTCCTCGCGGGTCGCCGCCGTGCGCTGCGGAACATAGGTGTACCTGCGAGTCAGCACGGGACAGAGCGCATTGAGCAGCGGCTGCTCGGACTCCGCTCTGTGCATGTAGTTCAGCAGCTCCTGTGCCGTCATCTCCTGCATCTGCACCTCATACGGGTTGATCTCCGCCTCCGGCGGGGCGGTCTGCGGATCCGGCTGTGCTGCCGCCTGGGTAATCTCCGTGACGGCGGGTGCTGGCGCCTGAATCAGCTCCGCGCCGATCTCATCGCGTTCTTCGCCGCAGCCGGTCAGCAGCAGCGCCGCACTCATCAGCAGACATAAACGCTTCATTCGCCATGCACCTCCGTTCGGGTCATTCGTTCAGCTCGGTCAGAACCCCCATGAACACCGGCAGATCAGTCTCCGTATCAACGATCATATACAGGAACGGCCTGCTCAGCGTCACAAACTTCGTTTCCTCCGCCATGCCGCTGGCGACTGCCTCGACGGCCGTCGCCGCACCTGCTCTTGTTCCTTCCGCATCCACATCAATCCGGGTCTTATGCACCACACGGCTGACATTGATATTGCCGTTCTCACTGACTGCCGCACCGCTGAGATCTGCTGCCGCAGGATCAAACACATCGGTCATTCCCATGCTTTTGAGCATCGGGGAGAGCTCTGCATCATAGCTGACGGAGAACTTCGGCAGTCCGACACGCACCGATCCATTCTGCTTGTCCGCAAGTGTCCCGCGCAGCGATTCCGGCGTCAGGGCAGCGGCGTAGTCCGTCACAGAAAGCCCCTCCTCCGGCAGCAGCGCGGCAAAGGCATACCGTCCGCCTGCATAGGGCTTCATGAACCCGACCGCACGGTCATCCGAGAGATAGGTGTATTCATCAAAGAACATCATGTCGGCCATCTGCGTCCTGCCGTTCAGCGCGGTGAACTCCACCGTGTACTGATCTCCCCGGTACGGATCCGCCCATTTGGCATCAAAGGTCACGGCATTCAACAGATACATCACCGCGTTATCATCAATGTGATCGAGAATCTGCGGGATCATACGGTCGGTTTTGCTGTCCGCCCAGCGGTTGATGTCATTCAGGGTACTGTCGTCAAAGGCAGCCTTGCAGACGTCTGCGCCGTAATAATCCGCGGCATTTTGCAGGAAATCCTGCTGCACAGTCAGCCCTTCCGCATCGCGGAACCAGACCGAATTTGCTGTGAGCAGCTTGCAGGACTCGTCAGACTGCTGCCCGTTCCGCTGATTCAGCAGATACCGGTTGAGGTCGCCGACCGGAATCGAACCGAACACCTGCTCCATCTGCGCAAGGGTATTGCCCTTTGCGCCGTTCGCGGTCATCGCGAGCGCCTGCATCACTGAATACGGCGAGATCAGCACGTTGTTCGGGTCGGCCTTCAGCGCCTCCTGCATCAGCTTCAGCGAGAATGCGGTCTGTCCCGCGCAGAATGCTTCGTCCGCATCGGCGCCGGTCACGGTCTTCGGCTTGATCTCATCTGTGAGATTCGCCGCCTGCATATGATCCGCATTGCCCCTGCCGCAGCCGGTGAGCGCCATGCAGAAAGCCGCTGCCGTGAGAATGATTGATCTGATATTTGATGTGTTCATTGCTTCGTCCTCCTTTGGCCGGTTACTGTACGGTAAATGTCAGCTTCTTGTCCGCGAACAGCACGGAATATTCCCCCGCTTGCAGGCTGTCAATGCCGTAGGCGGCAGTCTGCACGGTATGTGTCAGGGATTCATGCGCGGCAAGGGTGTTCACCGTCACGTTGTCTGTCATCAGCGCAGAGCAGCTCACGGTCTGTCCGTCGGAATGCTCCAGCCGGAAATCGGCGGCGCTCCATGAAACATCCGTATCTCCGTCATTTTGCAGCATGACATGAATCTCAGTCGTCCCGGACGGCAGTGTTTCAGCTTCAAGCGTGACAGTCAGCGTTTTCAGCGCAGCGGCATACTGCACCGCTGCTTCGTCCGCCTCGGCATCCGGATCCGGCGGCAGCTCATAGGAGCTGTCCTCACGGGCGATCTCCGTGTCCGGCACACCGAGTGCCGTGCTGCTTTCCTCCGGTTTCTCCCCGCAGCCCGCAACGCAGAGCATTGCCCCTGCAAGTGCTGCGATTGTCAGCAGTTTCGTCGTTTTCATCATACACACCTCCTATAATATCACTCGCTCCAGCAACGATACAGAACATCTGCACTCGCGGCGATGATCGAATCCTCCCCGGGGAAACAGCCTTCCGCCTTAAAGCTGAACGTATCAAGCTGTACGCTCTCGCCGGAAAGCGGTTCGCTGCTATCGGCGCTGAAGTCTGTCAGCGCATCGGGATTCTTCGACAGCGATACATACAGCACATATCCCGTCGCTTCCTCGCGGTACAGCCATGTGTTGATATCGTTCACCGTTTCATCGCCCTTGCGGGTAATGCCGCGCAGATACTGCTCCTCCGGCGCGGTCACAAGCTGAAATACATGTTCATTCGCATAGATGATATCCGGAATCCCCCAGATGCCGTAATAATCGCAAAGCTGACTGTCGGTCATCCCGGTAAAATCGCCCTCCGATTCTTCCGCCGGTGCCTGCGAGCTGTCCGCATCGGATGTTTCTGCTTCATCTTCAAAAGCTGCTGCGTCAGCCGCGGAAGAATCCTCATAATGTTCGGCCGCATCATTCATCCCGTCAGTTTCCGGCGCATTGTCCGCAGCGTTCTCAGCGGCACATGCCTCTGAACTGTCAGCCGCGGGCGGCGCATAGCTGACGGCATTGTCTGCCGTTTCCAACCGCCCGGCACGCGGCATGCGCAGTGCAAATGCACCGAAGCCGGCGACTGCCAGCAGGCACAGCGCCGAGACTGCACCCGTAATCTGTTTTTTCCGCCGCGCACGGTAAACGGCGCTGCGGCGCATGACCTCAGCCATGAATGCTTCGTTCGACTGTCTCATGATTCCCGCTCACCGTCCTCTCCGATGATGCTCCGCAGTGCGTTTTTGGCACGGTACAGCAGGTTATCGACCTGCTTTTTCGATTTTTTCATGATCCGTGCGGTATCCGCATAGGAGCGCTCCTCAAAATACACCAGATGCACTGCGATCTGCTGCTCCTCGGGGAGCTGCGCGATCGCCTCGTGCAGCATGCGGGCGCGTTCGCCGCGCAGGATCTCCCGTTCGAGATCCTGCTCATCTGCGAGCGTCAGCTCCGCGTCCTCCAGCGGGACGCTCGGGCGGCGCTTCTGCTTCCGCAGCCAGTCGAGCGCACGGCTGCGCGCCAGCATGAACAGATACGTCCGGAAGGATGTTCCGAAGCGGTATCTGTGCCGGTGTACGACCAGATCCATGAACACATCGGCGGAAATATCCTCCGCCGCGCAGATATCGTGAACATAGCGCTGGATAAAAAATGTGATCGGACCGCGGTATTCCGATATGATCTCAGAGAACGCTGCTTCCTCGCCGCCAAGGTAGCGGCGGTAGCTGTCTGCACCTTGTTCCATATATTTGCTCCGTTTCTCTGCCTGAAAGCTGCTTTCACTATGCATACGTCCGGGCATGGGATGATTCCTTATGATTTTTGAAGATTTGTGAGAACTCACAAATTTTGTCTTGTTTATTTATAATATCTGTAGAAGTTCGCGTTTTCCTGTTGCTTTTTTGGTTGATCTGTGCTATAATAACAATGAACTCAAAAACGGATTCTTAAGCCCTCTCTTCTGAATCCGCAACCCTCTCTTTTGTGAAACCGTCCGTTCCGGGCGGTTTTTTCTTTGCCGGAACGGGATTTAGCGAAGAACAGTGCTGTTTCTTTCATGATCCCTTTCATTATACGATATTACACGGGGAATTGCAAGTGCTTTTGTCCGCTCCGGAGTGGCCGACCGGGGATTATTTCATACGCTTCCGGCGATGTCAACCAAAGTTTTTGGTCGAGCTTTTTTCA
>OCVV011330130.1_pt1 | contig 12577 bp, 14 predicted proteins | sample 1539721 | NCBI WGS metagenome assembly OCVV01 (sample SAMN02144230, study PRJEB22623) | gut metagenome | biome: sheep rumen | host: Ovis aries | place: New Zealand
CGACTCCTTTTTGATCGTCACGATATCACCGAGATCATAATCGACACCGTACTCAAAATTTCCGTATGGAATGGCTTCACACTCCAACGAGTTATATCTTGCACATTCAGCAAGTTTGCTCCATCCACGGGCTTCTAATGCTGATGTGTATTCTTCTTCGGTGATGTTATCAGGCGAAATATCCTGTCCGTTTATAAAGACTTCACGTCTGTCGAGTCCTGTCAATTCCGTCTCGCCGACTGTCACGGTCTGACGCTCATCGCCTTCGCCACGTCCGCCGACGATGCAGACATTTGCAAAGACTTGCTCGTTTTCCTCGTAGACCGCCTTGTTGAGATTGGAGAAGCCTTCCGAGAAGATGACCCTCGCACGGTCTGATTGCCCCATGGACCTGTCCACGCCTTTGTATACGCAGAACATCATAGTCTTGGCTGTGAAATCAGGAACGATGCGGAAGCCTAACTGCGCCTGTTTTGCAATCTTCATGATCGTTGACAGTGCGCCTTTGTATCTGGCTTCGGCTTTGACATTTTCCGTAAATCCTTGCAGAGGTTCGATAACAATAGGCAGTCCAAACGTCGGGAAATTAGCAACCGCTTTCATTTTGGCTTCGGCTGTAGGCACATTTGTCCCCGGCATTTTCGGGAGTATCCGCCTGTCCAGATACGCAGGGAGAAATCTTCCGGATGCAATGAGTTCGTTTCCGTCAACGTCTTCCTCAATGTGCAGGTTTTCGATAATGCCCGCATCGACCGCTCCCTGTTTCCACACCAAATTAGTCCTTTTGAGCAGTGATACGTTATACAGAGTGATAGGACAATGCAGTTCGAAGTCCCCAGATTCGTAATATTGGCGGTTCCAGAGGAGCGACCGCTGATTCTCGATAATACCCTGGAATTCCATCGCCCGATTGTAAATGCGTATTTCCATGATCATGCCCTCGCATACTTGTAGGTGTACTCAAGCGTGATGGTAAGGTTGTTTACTCCGCTATCCGCACCAAAACCGAAAGAGTTACTGCCACGCATAAGCTGTATAAAGACGCTGTCTTCCGTCAGGTAATGATTGATTTCGGAAGTCGTACCGTTTCTCGTCAGTGTTACATGCTTATTGCCTGTTGCCGTGGTAATGGTAACGATATCGCCCGCCACCATGCTAAACGGCTTATCCTCATGTCCGATATGGAGACTGCTGTTTGTCTCAATGTGCGTGATGGATGGATTTGTTACTGCACCCAGACAGGACATAATGATCGTGATTCCGATGTTATCCTCTGCTATGTCATTCTGGATGGTCTGGATTCTGCTGTTATCCTTATAGCCAAAAGTAAAACCAGTTGATGGAGAGGCAAAAGGGAACGTAAAAGCGGATACCCACGAAGCCATTTCTTCACTGCTTGCGTCTATATCGTAGAAAAATGGGTCTGGGCAGATGAGGGAAATCTCGTGCTCGCGAAATGGATCCTCGCCAGAGGAATTGAATTTTTCCACGTAATAGTCGATTTTTCGGGGACTGGCATCGTCTTCCCAGAAGACAAGCGTGCCTTTTGACTTCTCTTTAAAAAGCCGGTTCAGCGCATTTCGATTTGCCACGTAGTCCCCGATATCGGTCAGCGTCAACTCGATGTTCCGCTGTTTTACTACGCTTCCCTGGTATGTCGCCCCGTCAATCATGCTGTTTTCGGAGACATAGACGGTATTCTTGGATTCATAGAGTCCATCTGCATCCGTCAGCAGAAAAGGCCCGAATCCGCGCTCTGTGAAATCGAGGAAAAATCCGTCTTCATTTATACATCTTATGATTCGATTTGATGCCATTATGTCGTCCTCATTCTGAGCGCCATGCGCCTCGTTTCTATCCGTGTCAGCCGTGCGACTTCGGACGGATTCAGCTGTGTGGGCGAATTGATGGTGATGTTCTGCGTGTAGCCGCTTGCTCCGACAGCCTCACGGATATCGTTCAGCAGTGCCTCACGTCCGTAGAGGATTTCGTCGCCTGCTTCGCCTGCTCCAAACAATGTTGCGTTCTGGAACATGTACGGGTCAGCCAGCGCCTTCCTGTGCCATGTAACGGAGATGGACGGAGCTGTGCCCATTCCACCGATTCCAAAAGGAGCCTTGCCGCCTTTGATATTGATTTTCGGGATCTTCAGATTCGAAAAGATTTTGCCGATTTTCAGCGGAAAAAACCCCTTGACCGCGTCAAGTGTGTCTTTGACCTTTTGTTTTGCATCTTCAATCGGTTTGGTGATTTTCTCCTTCAGCGCTTCCCACGCCGATGCCGCCGTGGACTTGATGTTTTCCCATGCCGTAGACAATGCCGATTTCAGATTGTTTATCGGAGTCGTGACCGCTGTTTTAATGGCATTCCACGTTGTTGATGCAGCGGACCTTAAAGCGTTCCAGACATTTGACGCCGTCGTCCGGATGTTGTTCCACGCCGTCTGCAGTGCCGTCTTAGCCTGCTGTATCGGCTTCGAGATAGCTTCCTTGATGGCTTTCCAGACAGCCAGCGCCACCGCCTTGATTGCGTTCCAGCACGCCTGCAGGAATCCGCTGATAGTGTTGTTTATCGCTGTTACGATGCCCTGTGCCGCCTGCCATGCGGATGCCCAGTCGCCTGAGAGTAGGGCGGAAACGAAATCGATGATGCCCTTTATGACATCAGCCGCGCCCTGTACCACCACGCATATGCCCTGCCAGACAGCATTGAAAAACGTACCCTGTGTCTGTGCCTGCACGATGAGGTCAGCGATGACCTGTGCGATGATGCCGATGACCTGCCCGATGATTTCGGCGACTTCTGAGATTACTGCGGATATACCGTTCCACACCTCGCCCCAGTTCGTGCCGGTGTCGGTCAGTGCCTGCGTAATCGTACCGAGCCCTTCCTGCAGTGATGCGAAGATTGTCTGGATAACGTCCCATGCGAGCCCCACGACATTGCCGATCGCAACGACGACATTCTGGAAAATTTCGCCCGCCGCCTCGATGTCGAGATTGGCGATAAAGTCGCTCAATGCAGTGACCGCATCGCCGATGGTATCTGTAAGCGGTGACAGGTCCGCATTGGTTACGAAGTCAGCGACTCCGTCCATGAGTCCGGACAGCGCCGGAAGTAATTGCGCACCGATGCCGTTTTTAATGCCTGCAAATGCCGTCTGCATGTCCTGCAGGCTGTCCTGATACTGCGCTGACGCCTTGACTGCATCCTCGGACATTACTCCGCCGAGGTCATGCACTTTGTCAATCATCGCCTGCGTGTCTTCTGCGGACGTGTTGAGCAGTGCGCCCATCTCCATCGCGCCTTTGCCGAGCAGTTGCGTGGCGACGGCTGTGCGCTCCGTCCCGTTTTCCATACCCTGCAAGCCGGAAATGACATTGGTAAATAATTCCTCCGGAGACATCTGCGAGACTTCGTCCATGGACATGCCGAGTTTTTCAAATGCGGCGACCTGGTCCGCAGATGCGTCCTGTGATGCCGTGGCGAGCTTCTTAAAAGACGCGCCCATCTTGTCCATAGATGTACCGGAGTGCTGTAGGACGGCTTCCCATTCCTGATAAAACGTGGATGATACTCCGAGTTTCTGACTTGCCTTGTCAATCTGGTCTCCGTATGCAGCGGTCTTTCCTGCCGTGGCGACTAATGCCCCGCCGACAGCTGTGACGGCTCCGGCAACGGCAACAGAGCCTGCGGCGATTTTCTTAGCCATTCCGGAAGCAAAGTGACTGCCTGATTCTTGTCCGGCTTTGTCTCCGGCTTCCACCGATGCGCCGGTTAACTGCTGTGTTAATGATTGCTGTGCTCCGGAAAGCACCGGAGTTACTTCTAATGTTGCCGATGCTACTACTGGCATTTTTCTTTCCTCTTCTGTTCGAACCACTCTCGGAGTTCATTGGCGGGCAATGCTCCTCTGCCGAAATGCCGGACATTTTCCGGTTTTTTCTGCTGTGGTCTCGGATACGGTTTCGGCTGTTTGGCGGGCTTGCGTGAACCCATCGCAACGAGATTCGCATTGATTTGGCTGAGCACGTCAAAGATATCCGCAAGTATTGCATTGGTCTTTGTCCGTGTTGCCCACGGTGCATATTCGGGATGCAGTTCATGTCCCATTGCGGAATCAATCGGCAGATGCCTCATAAATGTCCGCATTGCGGTCCAGTCGAGCGCATTACCCAAATCCGACAGCTGATATCCCGTGTATGTCAGCAGGTCGTATTCTATCGCCTCACGATGCTCATTGATCGCACTCGCAAGGCTTAGGATTCCCCCGCTGTGATGTCCTCATCTTCTCCGCTTGCTGTCATGTCGTTGGCTTTCTGCCATTCACGGCAGACGATCTCAAACTGGTCCACGGTCAGAGCGTTGAAAACGTCATTTCCGAGATATTTCCGGAAGAACTCCACAACGTTCTCCTTGTCCTGCATGCGGTTGATCTCCTCAAATGTCAGGCTTCGGGCAAGCGGGATCAGGTAGCTTTCCTCGCCGATGTTCAGTTTGAAAAAATCAGATTCTTTCTTCTTGAGGGTAAATTCTTTCATTCATTCCTCCGTATCACAAAAAAGGGGAGCAGGATAATCGCTATCCCCTCCCCTTCGTATCAGTATTATTACGCGTCCTTCATGATAAGCTGGAACCCGTCCTCGCCCATCGCCGTGATGGTAGGTGTCCAGTTGATTGCGGATCCGGGCGCAAAAGTGACGCTTTCAACAGCGGATACCTGCCCGTGCGTGCATCCGATCATGATCATATCGTCGCCGTCTTTCATGACCCAGAGAAAAGCCTCTTCGTCGGGAAGCTTTCCGCTCGAAAGATTAACGGCAATTACGCCGTTTGTCTTGGTTACATTATCTGCACCCATGACAGTCTTGAGGGATTCCTCGGTGGTGTCCATGATGGGCGCCTGAATGGTCTCGGAGTGCTCTGTCAGGATGACGCGCTTAACGGCGTTCGCCCAGTTGCGGAGATTCTCGGTAGATTTATCGATTGACAGTGTGATGCCCGCATCGGATACGTCTCCGACATGCACCCAGTCGGATGTCAGCGTATCGGTCGGGTCAGTCGGCAGTGCAGTGCCTGCCGGAGCATGATAAAACATTCCGGTGGCCAAACCGGTACCAAGTTTTACATCCATGCTTTATACCTCCTCGGTTGTTTGATGTGCCACGACCTCGATGCGTGCCGAGCACATTGCCAAATCCGGCCTGACAGGGTCGGTACCCCACGAGCCGGAAGTATTTACTGTTACATGGCGCATAGCAGTCGTCTGCTCTTTCGCCGTCTGTTTGATAATGCCGATTGCCGTGTTCAATGTATCGAGCGCTTCCGCTTCACGCCTTGCTCTGGAATCAAGGACAACGGAAAAAGTATCGATTGTTCCCGTTGTCGTCCCGCCGACCTGCGTGATGAGGATATTCGGGAGCGTGTAATGCTTCGGGAGCGGCCTGCAGTAGGCTGTCAGATACGGCGCAAGAGCGGTCCTGATTTCTTCTTCGATATCAACACTTTTATTGATAACCATTTACATCACCGCCTTACTCAGTATCTTGTCTTCTGCTTCTTCCTTTGCGCTTTCGTCGTCATCCGGCACTACATAGGCGACTGGACGGCTGACGCCGTATGCGCTGTCCTGATATTTCGGCTCGCTTGTCATCTCAACGTGGAACCCACTCCCTTTAGTCACGTATGAGGATGCACGCGATGCAATGCTCTCCGCCGCGCTCTGTACATCTCCGGCTACACCCTGCAGGCATTCCGCAAAGCCTGCCGGATTCCACTTGATCGTGAGTTTATTCCCGCTCATCCGCGCCACCTCACGAGATTGAGATGCAGATGGTCGAGCGTGCCGGATGCGGAAGGCCACGAGAGGACATCTCCGTTAATCGTGTAGACGTTTCCGGCATATTCTACGCGGTCTCCGGCCTGTATATCTGCGCCTGCAGGGGCATAGACAGTCAGGCCATCCGCAACACCTTCGACACGTCCGTCCTGTGTCAGTGATGTCGATGCGGGCTGTACGGAACAGCCGTTAATCACAAAAGTGTCAGGGTCGTCCCAATCGGGGACTTCCGAGCCTCGCTCCGTTTTCGTACCGGGGCGGATGCGTGTTATGGATTGTCTCCAGAAAGTTATGCCCATCAGAATACCCCCTGCACTTTGTACGGAATGAGTAATTCCTTGTTGTCGCCTGCGAGAGCCGTTGCTCTGGCGTTATTGATCCATGTTGCGTTATATGTCACGGATACGCCGCCAGACGCCTCTGACGTGATTCCTGCAGGCACAGCCATGGCATGCGTCACTCGATGCGCGATCAGTTCCTTGATAGGCGCCATCATCTCATCGGTCAGGCCTGCTGTGTATTCAACAGTAATCTCCGCATACCGTTTAATCGGGCGGACGTTGAACACAGTCAAAAGGCCGTTGGTGTCGATGTGGTAATGACTGCAGGCGACTCCGTCAATCGTCACGGACGACACAGCGGATACAAAGCGGGCCGGAAGCTGTATGAGCATGTCCGACCCGTGACATATCACCCTGCGGTCGCTTGCTATGGTCTCCATCCTGCACGCTTCGGACGGATACAGGTGCCAGCCGACATAATTGCGGATGGATGCACATGCTGCGGAAATCTCCGCTTCGACTCTTTCGGCATTATCGGACCTGCCTGTATAAGTGCCGTATTCCTCGTATTCCATCATGTCCGGTACGAGATTCAACTCTGTGAGGGTATACCCCCAATTTGTCAGCATGCTCATTTTGCCTGTACCTTCCGCTTCTTATTCTGCGGTTTTACCGCTTTGTCCTGCGGCTCAACCTTTTTCACTTCGACGGCATTCTCTGGCTGTGTGCCTTCCTCAAACTGGTACTGCCTGCCGGCTACGATGTAGTCTTTCATCATTGGTCTCACCGCCTTTCGTGGCAGAGGGGAGAGCGGATTGCCCTCCCGTGCCGGATCATTGTCAGGTAGTTGCTTTGGTCAGGACCTTGAAGCCTGCAGGCCTGCGGACTGCCAGAGCAAGACGCTCTTCTGCCCTGATGGTCATCAGGTTCTTGACAAAGTCGTCTTCGTTGGTGTTGACAGCTTCGACAGAGATGCCGTTCCTGGAAACAACAGAGCCGCATGTCTTGAATGCGCCGACAACGAACTTGTTGGCTGCGATCGCAGTTGTCACGCATACAGGGATGCCCCACAGATTGGGAACGTTCTGAGCACCAAAGGGGCCGCCGCCAAAATACTCGTTTGTAGTGAGTTTGAGAGTTCTCAGCTTGAACCAGTCAGCAGGATTGAGAGCGATCGCGTCAGCGGCAAAACCGGAGCCATCCTGAACATCCATAGCTGCCTTGAGGATCTCTTCTGCGACATCGAGATAGGTCGCTGCAGCTGTGATGCTGCCGGTCTGGATGCCGGAAGTAGTGAGCAGGTCGGTAACGAGAGTGTTCTGCTCGACAAGGCCGAGCTCGTAAAGCAGGCGACCGTTGATCGCGGAAGCCAGGAAGGGGAAGTCGTCGATGTACTCGTCGGATTCCTTGATGTGGCAGGCGATCTTTTTCAGAGAAACGGTCTTAACAGTGGGATCTGCAAAATGGATCTGTGGCTTCTCTGCGCCTTCAGCTGTCACAGCGGGAGCACCCTGCATTGCGCCCTCAACCAGATAAACCAGTGTGGAGCCGGAAATTGTCTCAGCACCAAACAGGTCACGGATCACGAGAGCAGTGCGGGGAGCGGTGACAACATTGCGGTCGAATGTGGTAGCGAAATCTACCGCACCGGCAGGAGAAGTCTGTGTATCGGTCGCCGCCTTGACAAATGCAGGAGCAGACAGATCGAACCTCTTGCCGTGATCAGATTCTTTTACGAAATTGACAAAATTCTCACCCAGGGAGCGGGCTTTAACATCAGACATAGACGTATCCTCCTTGTCTTTGGTGCCGATCACTCCGAGCAGGGACGCTTTCTTTTCTGCCTGCCTGAGTTCGGCTGTTTTTGCTTCAATATCCGCCTTCAGCTGTTCACCCTCGGCGATAGCTTCGGCGTCGTCCGCCTCGATGCGTTCCTTGAGCGCATAAAGGGCGTCTTTCTTTGACTGCAACTCTTCTCTCAGGGTCATAGTCTTATACCTCCATGTTTTTGATATATGCCAGAAGATCCTCTTTCTCCGGATTGCTCGCCTTCGGCTCCTCTGATGCCTCATTGGCTTCGGGCTTGTCCTCTCCATTGTCGGAGTCTTCCTCGTCTAAAACGCTCTGTAGGAGCGAGATAGCCTGTCTGATCTTGTCCTCGTCGGACTTGCTGTTGCGCCTGCCGGCTTTGACTTCCGTCATGACCGCATTCTGATTTGCGGGGATTGGAACGATGGATACCTCGAACAGTTCGAGTTTCCGTAGTTCGTTCGCCTTAGTCCCGTCTTCCAGTTCGGTTGGTCCGGCTTCGAGAATGTCGTAAGCAAAACTGAACTGAAACACGACACCCGACTTCACGATCTCGCGCTTTTCCTGTGCAAGCTCGGAATTAAAAAAGCTCGCTGTCATCAGCGGGCCTTTGTCGGTGTCTTCGATATCTTCAGGATTCACAGAGCCGATGATCATGTTCAGGTCGTGATTCCAACAGAGCGGGAACGGATGCCCTGACTCTTTGCGCTTCTGGATGGTCTCCGTAAATGCTCCCTTTGCGATCACATCGCCGTAGCTGTCCGGAATCCTGTCATAGGTGGAAAAATAGCCGGAGATTGTTCCGGCATCGCCTTCCGACTTCTGCATCGGAAATTCTTTATACTTGTGTTCCATGGTCATCTCCTCAATATGTGATGATTACCTCGGTCGAGCAGTTGCATCCGCATGTAGTATCTGGATCACCTCCTTCATCTCCCGGCCATTCACAGCCGTTTGAAAAAGCCTGGTTAATCGGTACTGTCTCGCCGTTCATCATGGCATGTTCCGGCCTCGGATTGTCTCCGGTTATCCACATCTTTTCAACAGTCTTGCGTATACCGGCATCCTCTGCCTGTTTAGGGGCTTCGTGTGTCGCCGCCCATCCTGCTGCGGTGAGGGCGAGCATCCGGCCGAATGTCAGGGCGTCCTTGTTCTGGCGGTTGTCGAAAACATGCGACGGCGTGTCGTCCTCATCCTCATCTTCGAGCGCCCGCATCAGTTTTCTATAGGTCGCATCGTTGATCGCCTTCGCCCTGCCTTTTGCGAGTGCTTCGAGATATTTCCGCGTCCGCTTGCTGTCATACTCAAAGCCGAGCGCTTTGGCGACTTCCTTGCCGTGCGCGTCCGCTATCTCATCAATCAGCGGTTCGATGTCTTCCGCAAGTTCATCGTTCCACCGGTCAGCATCCCACCATGACGCTGATTTCGCTCCGATCTTCGGAAGGGTGCTGTTTGCCTGACGCTTCCAGAACTTTCGGAGAATTTCCGTCATGCGTTCGTCTTCTTCCTTTGTGGACCGCGCCTTGACTCTGATTTTCTCCGCCTCCGACTTTTTCCGCATCTTTGCAGGTTCTGTAGTCATCGGCTCCTGCTCTTCCATGTGCGTGTCCTGCGGAGACGACTGCCCGCCTTCGACAACATTGAGCGGTACGATCAAATCATCGCCGCCTTTGATCGGAGGAAGATTATTGTCTGCCCTTGCTTCATTGCGTGTGAGCCAGGGACCGCCGACAGATGCCTGCAGGATTGATGCGCGTTCCTCAAAAGAGCCTTTTAGTTTTTCCGTCAGGTCAAACTCAACATAAGTCCGCGGGTCCGCTCCTACCATCGGGAGCAGGAAAGAATTGATGCGCTGTTGGAGCATCTGCAGAGTAGGACCGAGACAGTCCGCATAGAGTGCGCGGGCGTTATCCTTCGCACTGGCATAAGTCTGTGTCGTGGTGTGCCAGATCAGAGACGGGTTGACGTGGAAGGCTGCAGCTACATCCTCGCGGGAAAGCTGTTTCGTCTCCGCATACTGCGCTTCTCTGGCGTTGAACTGGTACGACTTGATCTCCATGCCGTCTTCGAGCAGGGGCATCTTGCCGGCATTGCTTCCGTCATGTCCCCATCCTTCGCGGAAGGCTGTGAGCCATTTGCGCTTTGTGTCGTCGTCCCATGTCTGGACATCTTTCGGGCGGGTGATATAGGCATTAAACCGTCCCGAAGACTTGTATATCTGCGTGCGAAAGCGGTCGGCTTCTATCTGCTCGTTCAGAGTCTGCCGGAGCGCAGATATCGGCGACTGATAGCCCCCTGGATTCCCGGGGGAATACATGCGGAACTGCACAAACTCCGTCCGCGGGATATTGATAAACTGCCCTGCTCCGGTGTGGACCTTGAGGACGTCCGGCGCGTAATTTGTCACGCGCTCCGTGTCAACGATCCATTCGCGCGGGATAATGCGGAGCTGATAGCCGCTCTCGCTGTCAGGATCGGGCAGGAGCCATATCACTGCGCATCCCATAAGGAGCAGTTCAACAGACAGCGCATTGATAAATTCATAAGCGGTCTGGTCTGCGTTCGGACGCCACAGCAGTTTAGCTGCTACACTGTCGCGGTCACGTCTCCGACTGTTCTCGCCATCTCTCACGTACACCTTGAGCGGAAGCTGTGCGACGCTGTCAGCCAGGAATGACACTACTGCGTGCAAGTTTGCCTGCGTGGCATACAGCTGCCGGGCAGTCAGCTTTCCTACGCGGGGCATTTCCTCCGGCGTGACCATATAAAACACATTCCGCCCGAATAGATTCCTAAGTCTCTGTATTACTGGCATTTTTCAGCCCTCCATCAGGCGAACATAAGTGTTGCGCCGTTAACATACGCACTCTCATAGATTTTCTTTTCCTGTTTTCTTGTCTGTGTTGCCGCCGCGAATGCCACAAAGCACGCTATCATCGGAGACGGGTCATCGGGGCTTTTTACGCGGTCCGGCAGTTCCACGCCCCCGCCAAGGCTCCGCAACTGCATTGTTTTCGCAGGGGCATCGAGTACAGGCTGTGACAGATGAAATATTTTCATCCCGCCCCGCACACTCTCCGGCTCATTCGCCGCAATGCCATCCCAGAATCGCCCCCACGATGCGGACAACTCCGTCCCTTCTATCGGCATGCGATTCACGTTCGGCAGTGTACAGATCTGTTCCGCAAGTCCTACAACAGGGCATCCGCGTCCCTGAAAGGCAAGGTTCATCGACTTGGTCTTCTGCCGTTCCTCGAACCATTTATAAGCCCATTCCGTCCCGATCTGCCTTGCAACGACCTCAATGTGCATGTTGCCGTCTTCCCGCAATCCTGCCGCGGCAATGACCGTCCATCGTCTGTTCTGCGAGAGATCAATCCCGAAATAGATTTCGGACTCCGGCGCTATCTGCGAAAAGCTGTCAAGTCCCGCGTCCCATGCTCCATCCGGAAACGGCTGCGGGAGTATCGTTTCGACCTGCTGACACATGCACTCTGACCTGAATTTGTTTTCAGGGAACGTTGCGCGATTTGATAGCAGCGCCCGCTCTGTCAGATATCCGTACCCTAATGCAGGATTTGCCTGCGCAAGAGCATCCATATCGTCGGTCTTTGCTCCATCAGGGGAGGACCACTCGAACAGGCCCAGCGTGGATCCGTCCACGTTCCCGTCAAGATCGACCGCATCTTTTCCGGTAATACTGCTGATCGCCTGCGCCCTGAGTTGTCTCAGGACGATGCTGTCAGGGTCTCCGGCATTTGAAAAACAGACGACAAGGCCGTTCGGCTTCGCGTTCGTAGACGCTACGGACGCCGCCCACGTCTCCCAATCACGCTGTTCGCGTATCTCATCGAGCATGACAAGGTCGTTACTGTCGCCACGGCCTGCTCTTCTGGTGGGCGCTCCGACTTTGTATTGCCTGAGGCCTGTCAATACGAGTTTCTTACTTCCGTTTGTCCTGCCGACCCGCTGGAGTTCTGCGGACAATTCCGGAATACTCTCCTGATCCTGCACGACCGCCTCCCAAACTTCCTCTGCTTTATCCAGGCTTAGAGATGTGCCGAAAATGGAATCTACACAGAGGATATTCAGGAAGAAGGATGCAATCACTTCGGAAAGTACCGTCTTGCCATTCTGCCTTGAAATCAAAAAGAGAACCGTGCGGAAACGGAATTTCCATTCTCCGCCAAGTTCTCCTACGATTTCCAAAGCGTGGATCAGCGCCCACTCCTGCCATGGATACAGTGATTTTTTTAATACGGATTTCGCATACTCTACACACGCAAAGCCCAGGGATGTCGAAGGCGTCAACTCCCGAAGCGGAGGAGTAAAGAGCCTTGGTTCAGTTTTCCCCATCATTTCGCCACCTTAAGGCATGCGCGGATGCTGTCAAGGGAACTGACTTCCGGCTCGTCCTTGTCTCCGGTGATATCCTTGTATGCCTTCACAGCAGCCGAAAAGTCCCTGATCATGGCCCGGTATTCCTGCACGAACGGATTTGCCCGGGGTACGAGATTGCCTTCTCCCGTCTCTACCATTATGCGGAGCGGTTCCTTGAGAAACTGCGCTTCATTGTCCTCCAGTTTCTTCTGCAGAGACAGAATGGCCCTTATGAGAGTATCGGGACTCTTTTTGTAGTTTTTCTTCT
>OCVV011355793.1_pt1 | contig 12573 bp, 11 predicted proteins | sample 1539721 | NCBI WGS metagenome assembly OCVV01 (sample SAMN02144230, study PRJEB22623) | gut metagenome | biome: sheep rumen | host: Ovis aries | place: New Zealand
ATGATCTTCTTTTTTAATTAATTGAAGATTATAAGCTGTTTCTTCAACGACATAATTAAAAATAATTGATGGATTAATTGCAAAATCTGCAATATCCGCAATTTCAACTTTCTTTGTTAATTCTTCTATTACCCCAGTAAAGATTTCACATAATGATTCTTTATAGATATCAGATAGTTTTCTTTGCTTAAATAAAATTTCAAATATTTCTTTATTTTCCATTTTATCCCTCCTTATTACAAGTAATTAATTACTTTGTTTTTCTTCAATTGGTAAATTATGATTTTCTGCTATTTCTTTAATAGTAGCAATTTCTTCTTCGTTTAATAGAGCTTTGTCGTAAATAACTTTTTTAAAGTATGGGAAATAATAATTATCTCTAATTAATTGGTCTTTTCCTAAGATTAAAACCCAATCTCCATAACTTCCTATCATTGGGAGTTTTAATAAATTTAAAACTGAACCATCATTTACGATTTCTAGTTCTTCAATAGGCATACATGGGTAAAAATTGCCAAGTAAATCACGATATGCTTTATCATCTAAAGCATTCATATTTAATTCAATTAAGAATGAATCTTTTTCTAATTTGATTTGTTCTGATAATGTTTTAAATCTAAATGATTCATTAAATGATTTAATTACTTTGCTTGTTCCTTTGAGTGTTTCAAAATGTAATGCATTATCCATCGCTGCAAAGATTTCTGGATAAGGAATCTTTTCATCATCAACTTTATCAAATCGTACTTTTAAATATAATTTTCTAAACATCCAATCTTTTTTCTCTTGGACTGCTTTAATGACTGTAGCATCATCCTCAGAAAATAAATTTACAAAATTTTCTAAATAACGGTTCATATTACTCCTATTCTATTTCAAAAAGATAATGTCCATAATAATCTTTTTCTTTCATTCCTTCCTCTGAACGATATGACATAATAATGTCATCAAGTTCTTCTTCCTTTTCTATAGTGATATCAATATAGAAGAAAGAAATACCTAAATTCTTAATTTCATCAATCTTATTAAATAAGCAAATAGTCTTGTCTCCCAATACTCTAACTTGGCATTTATCGTCAGTTACTAATGGGAAAGAAGCATTTACTCTATCATTTAAATAATAACGATCATGTTTACATAAATTACAATGATCTTTCTTCATTCCATGTGAAGAAGCGATTGGACATGATTTCATAATCATATAATCTGGTCGACCATAAATATACATACCAACATTTGGTAAATATCCGTGACGTCTTTCAAATCCTTTGATCATTAAATTAATTTGTCTTTTTGATGCTTCTAATGACAAGATTAAAGCTTTGTAGCCTTTTTCATAATATAAATCCATTGTGTATGAATTTGTTATATGAGCGTAGGCACTGGCAATGATATTGCCTTCTTCTACTTCTTTATAATAAGAAGTAATTTGGTTTCCTTTTGCTTTTTTATCATCGTCATGATTAATTCTATCTAAGAATGTATTCTCTTTATTCAATTTCTCAATTGAGTATAATTTTAAATTTAAGTTTTTTAATGTTTCATACTGTTCATCAGTTTCACATTTTACTAATAACTCATCTTGTTTAGTGAATTTAAAATCTTTATTATCGTAGTCAACAATTACTCCAGAATAATGATTTAAATTCTCTCTAGCTTTATCTAGTAAATCTAAAGCATTTCTTCTTACTTCATTTAAAACTGATACTGGAATAAATAAGTTTCCTTCTAAATTAATATTTGAAGAATCTAAATAATATGGATGAGTATCCATCTTATTAATGTTCTTTAAAACTTTTTCATTTGTTGCAGGTGAAGATGAAGCTTCTTCTATATCAATTTGAGAATAAGCTTTTCCTTCATTACCTCTGTTATCTTTAAAGATTACTTCTAATTTATTACCTACTGAAGCATTAACAATAACTGAAATAGGTAAGAGTCTAGGTTCTAACATTTCTTTACCTAATTCTTTAATTTCTTTAGTAGATGTTGTTTTGTTTACTAAAGTACCGTTTGCAATTTTTAAATCGTTACGTGCAAATGAAACAATCTGACCTTTAGAAGCATGTGTAACGATGTCTCTACCTACCGACATTCTAGTTACTAACATCCCTTCTAATTTATCATTTAAGAATTTAATTCCGTCTCCCTGATTCATATCTTGATATAGTTCAACGTAGATAAAATTACCTTTTGTATATAAGACTTTTCCAAGTGGAGTACCGATATGTGAAGATGTCTTTTGATTTAATAAATTTACTTTGCTTTCATTCATCAAATAACCTTTTGTAAAATCACGATTAAATAATGTTTTTACAACCATCTTATCTGCATCTAAATTATCTTCAGTATTATCAATTACTTTTCGATACATATTAGTAACAGCATATACGTATTCTTCTCTTTTTAATCTTCCTTCGATTTTTAATGAATCCATTCCTGCTTTTTTAAATTCATTAATGTAATCAATAGTCATTAAATCTTTTGTAGAAATAGCGTAGTCGCCTACTCTATCTTTTGAAGAAACGACATCCATCTTTGTTCTACATGGTTGAGCGCATCTTCCCCTATTGCCAGATCTTCCTCCAATAAAAGAAGACATAAAGCAGTTGCCAGAATATGATACGCAGAGTGCACCTTGAACAAAGATTTCTACTTCAACACCTAATGCTTTAATTTTCTTTGCTTCTTCTAAAGGTACTTCTCTTGCTAAAACAATTCTCTTAAATCCTAAATTAATTAATGATTTTGCTTCAATTAAATTGTGTGTATTTAACTGAGTTGATGCATGTATTGTTAAATCAGGAATTCGAGTATGTAATAAATGTGCTAAACCTAAATCTTGAATTAAGATACCATCGACATCATTTTCATATAAGAATTTACAGAATTCATATGCTTTTTCAATTTCATCTTCGAATAATAATGTGTTTACTGTAACATAAACTCTTACATCACGAATATGAGCATATTTAATCATTTCAATAATCTCTTCGTTAGTGAAATTTGACGCACTTGCACGTGCTGAAAAGAGTTTACCTCCAAAATAAACTGCATTTGCTCCCCCGTTGATTGCGGCAATAAAGGCTTCTTTATTTCCTGCTGGCGATAAAAGTTCCATCGATAACTCCTTTCATACATATCTTGAGTATCTTATCAAAGTCTAACGACAATTGATACTTATTTAAGTCATTTTCTTTAATAAAGAAAACTTCTCCTTCATTACTAGATACAAGTTCTCCATGAAATTTATTGGTACGATATAAAATACATAAGTGATGTTTATTGTTTTCAAAGTCAAGCCAAGAATAAGAGCCACAGCAAATTACTTCATCTAGAATTAACCCTGTTTCTTCTTTAATTTCTCTAAAGGCACTTTCTTCCATAGTTTCATTTTTTTCGATGTGTCCACCAGGAAAATTAATACCTGGCCAATCGTTCTTAATTCTATTTTGAACTAAGAATGAACCATCATCTTTATAAACCATCACCATGTTTGTCAAAATAACTTTCATTTTATGAATTTAACTTCTTTCTTCTATTCGCGGAATTAACTAATACTTTCTTTAATTTTTCTTCATCACCTTTTTGAATTAGTTCTTTCATTTCTTCTAATTCTTTTTGATATGCCTCAATTAAAGGAATTAATGCATTTTTGTTTTTGATGAATAACTCACTCCAAATATTTTCATTAATATTTGCAATTCGAGTGATATCTCTAAATGCAGTACCTGCATATTTAGCAAGGTCTTCTGAAGAATAACAATTCATTAAACAAACAGAAATTACGTGAGATAAATGTGATACGTATCCTACAATTTCATCATGTTTAAGTGGACTTAATTCATTGATATTTTTAACACCTAAAATATGTGCTAAATCATATGCGAATTCTTTTCCTTTTTCTGTATTGTTTTCAGTTGGAACAATAATCATATTTGAGGAATTAAAGATGTTTGATGAAGAATAAGTTACACCACTTAATTCTTTACCTGTCATTGGGTGCATTGAAATAAATTCGTTATCTACTAATGATTCTTGAATTTCATATACAAGTCCATCTTTTACACCCATCATATCAGTAATAAAGGCACCTTTTTTTAATAAGTGCTTATTTTCTTTTACCCAGACTGGACACATTGAAGGAATTAAGCCAAGAATTATATAATCTGCATTTTTTATTAATGTTTCTCTATCTTCATCTTGGTTTAAAATGATTTTTCTTTGTTTACCAATTGTAATAGCTTCTTCGTGTCTATTTAATGCGTAAACTTTATAGCCTTGTTCGGTGAGCTTTTCTGCATATGATCCACCCATTAAACCTAGACCAACAATTAAAAAAATTTGTTCTTTATTAATCATTTATTTCTTCCTCCTTAACTCCTAAATTCTTTAAATCAATAAAGAATCCTGGATAAGATTTATTTACGCATTCTTTATTAATAAATTTAGTTTCTTCTAATAATGTGGAAAGAACACTTAAACTCATTAAAATTCTATGATCATTATGTGGATTTATTTCTTCTAGAGGATTTTTTAATTCTTGTTTTTTAATTAAAACTTTATTTTCTTCATCAAGAATTTCTACTCCATATTTTTTTAGTTCTTCTTTCATTGCTAGTACTCTATCAGATTCTTTAATCTTTAATCTACGAGTATTTAGTAATGTTAGACCATCTTCACATAAAGAGCCTAAGGCAATTAATATAGGGCCTAAATCTGGAGTATCTTCAATATCAATAGTTCCGCCTTTTAATTCTGATTTACAGAATAAATATGCTTCTTCATTAACTTGAACTACTTCTCCACCTATCTCTTTATAAAAATCGATGATTTTCTTATCACCTTGTAAGGTATTACTTGGTATACCTTCTACTAAGACATCATTATTAATTAGACCTAACGCTCCTAAAAATGCTAGTTGAGAACAATCTCCTTCTACTTTTTTATTTGTAGCCTTGCATCCTAGAGTTGGTTCAATAACAATGACATTATTTATTTCATCAAAAGAGTAATTTACTCCATATTCATTTAACGTTTTTAAAGTCATTAATACATATGATTTAGATTCAAATTTATTAACGATTTTAATTGTGATTTTTTTATTCATTAAAGTAGAGGCAAATAATAATCCTGAAATAAATTGAGAAGAGATATCTCCTCTTACTTCATATTCACTTTTTTCTAAAGATGAAGTTAATTCAACATAATCTAAATTAATTTTCATATTATCTAAATAGATATCTTGATAGACATCTAATGGTCTAGATAACAATTTTTTACTTCCTTTAAAGATAACTTTATTTGCAAGCAAACTTGCAACTGGTAAAAGAAAGCGTAATGTTGAGCCGGATTCAGTTGCATCTAATTCAACTTGGTCAACTTTATTAAATGATTTTATCCCTTCAATTAATAAATTATCTCCATCTTTTTTTATATTTGCGCCTAGTTTATTCATGCAATCGATAGTAGCGTTTATGTCATTTGAATAAGTTACATTAGTTAAAGTAGATTTCTGTCCCATTGCTAAAGAAGCACATATAATTTTTCTATGTGCATCGCTTTTTGAAGCAGGAAGAGTTATTCTTCCATCTACTTTACTCTTGTAAATCTTAATCTTGTCCATAATTTTCTACTAAATAATTGATAGCATTTATATAACCATCAAATCCTTCTCCAATAATTCTTTTTACTGCAACTTTAGATACATATGATATTTGTCTAAAGTCTTCTCTTTTACTTACATCTGAAATATGTACTTCAACTGTTGGAATATTAACTGCTTTTAATGCATCTAATAAAGCAATTGAAGTATGTGTGTACGCGGCAGGATTAATAACAATACCTTGAACTCCATAAAAATATGCTTTTTGAATTAATGTGACGAGTTCTCCTTCATAATTTGATTGTTTAACTTCTACATCAACATTAATTTTTTTACAGTGGTCTTCAATCATTCTTACTAAATCTGGATATGTATTATTTCCATATATTTCAGGTTCTCTAATTCCTAGCATATTTAAGTTAGGACCATTTAATACTAATATCTTCATAATTTTTCAATAATCCTTTCTACTACTTCATCAATTTCATCATATCCTTTTAAAATCGAGATATCAGAATATTTTTGATATAGAGGTTTTCTTTCTTTTAATAATCTATAGTAATCTTCTTTATTCTTTAATAATGGTCTTTTGCCATTATATAAATCTATTTCATCATTAGTATATAGATATACTAAAGTGGAATTATAAGAAAGATTTGCCATAATACGAGGATTAATTACCATTCCTCCTCCGGTCGCGATTACTAACTTTTTAGAATCTACTAATTTTCTAGATACCTCTTCTTCTTTCTTTCTAAAGTATGGTTCACCTTTCTTTTCAAAGATTTCTTTTATTGTCATACCTTCTTTTTTTTCAATAAGAGAATCTGTATCAATAAATTTATAACCAAGTTTATTTGCTAAAGCTTTTCCAATAGTCGACTTACCGCTTCCTGGCATACCAATTAAAACAATAGCAGAAGTTTCTCTTCTCATTAAGCGTAGAACTTTTAAATATGTGGATAATGCTATTTCTTTCCCAAGCGCGATTTCTTGAGCTTTTCCGCCTTGATAAACTAAAGGGATAAGACCATTAAGCGCGACTTTATGTAATCTTTCTGCTTGCTTAATAAAATTAGTTCTCATTGGATGATAAATCATATCAAGAACTGCTTCGAGTTTTGAAAATGGTCTTAAATCAATATTCTTATCATAGATATGTGGATATGTTCCAACTGGAGTACAATTAATAATAATTTCGACATCGTTTTGATATCTAACGTGTTCATAAGTAATAAATCCCGGTTTAGACGATCTACTTACTGAAATTAATTTTTTAACGCCTGCTTTTTTACATACTGCTTTTGCAGTTTTATAAGTTCCTCCGCTTCCTAAAATCATGACAACTTTATCTTTTAAAGAAATTCCATTTAATTCAAAAGCAGATTTAATACCATAAAAATCAGTATTATAACCGATTAATTTATTTTCTCTTCTTACTACTAAATTGACTGCACCAATAGTTTTCGCGCTTTCATCAATTTCATCTAAATATGGTTGAACTTGTTCTTTGTAAGGAATAGTCACGTTAAAAAAATCATACTCATTAGATTTCATAAAATTTACGAATTCTTCATCAGTAGATAAATCAACGATTTGATAATCAATTTCTTCATTAAATCCTTTGTGGATTAATGGGGAATATGAATATGATATTCCTCTTCCAATTAAACAAGCTTTCATATTAAATATTCTTTCTTCCGTATTCTTCCATTAATAAATCAAGAAGTGCTAAAGCAGTTAAGGCATTGATTACTTGTAAAGCTTTTGGAACGATACAAGGATCATGACGGCCTTTAACACTTAACTCAACTTCTTTATTTTCTTTAAAATCAACTGTCTTTTGTGTTTGACCAATTGATGCAGTTGGCTTAATTACTGTATCAAAGACAATTGGTTGTAATGAGGTAATACCTCCAAGTATTCCTCCATTATTGTTATTTTTAGTAACGATTTTATTCTCTACTAATTCATATTCATCTTTAACTTCTGAGCCACGTTTTGAAGCAAAATCAAAACCTAATCCAAAGCTAATACCTTTAACTCCTCCAACACTAAAAATGTATTGAGAAATTTTAGATTCTACTGAATCAAACATTGGTTCACCTAAAACGTAATCATTTACTAAAGCATATGTTTCAACAATTCCTCCTACTGAATCTAATTGTTCACGAGCTTTAATAATTTCGTTTTTCATTTCATTTGCTTTTATAGAATCTAATGTTGGAAAATCTAATTCATTTAAATCTTTAATTGTCTTTTCATAATCTTCAACTTTAGATTCATCTTTAATACCGTGGATTTCTTTAATTCTAGAACCAATTACAATGCCTTTTTCTTCAAGGATTTGTTTTGCGATAGATCCTGCAATTACAATTGGAGCGGTAATTCTTCCAGAGAAATGTCCTCCTCCGCGATAATCTTGATATCCTTCATATTTTAAAAACGCTGTATAGTCAGCATGTCCTGGACGAAGGATATTTTTAGTATCGTCATATACTTTATCATCAACATCTTCATTTCTAATCATAAATGTTAAAGGTGTTCCTGTTGTATGACCATTAAAATATCCAGATAAGATTTCAAATTGATCTTTCTCTCTTCTTGCTGTGGATAGTTCTTTAAGTCCTCTTCTTTTATCAAGATCTTTAGAGATTCTTTCTAAATCTAAAGATAAACCAGAAGGAAGACCATCAAGAGTACATCCAATAGCTTTACCGTGAGATTCTCCCCATACTGAGAGTTTTAAATTATTACCAAGTATTGAGCTCATTAGATTTTCCTTTCTAGAATATTTTCTACTTCTTTAAATGTGACTTTTTTAATTTCATAATTTTCAATTCCGTTTACTAAAACTATATCAATAGTGTTATGGCCAGCTTTTTTATCATTTACTAAGTACTCCATGATTTTCTTTCTATCAAAATCATTAGTAACTTTAATACCTAAGTTAGTTAGGATTGATTTAACTTCTGCACGTAACGCTTTATCTTCAATCATAAAGAGCATGCCACTTGCTACACCTTCTCCATGTAATAATCCATTCATTTCAAAAAACGATTCTAATGGATGACCAATAGTATGTCCGAAGTTTAAAACTTTTCTTAAGTTTTCTTCTTTTTCATCTTTTTCTACTACCTGTCTTTTAGCGTCAATTGATTTTAAAATAACTTCATCAAGTTTTTCGTACTGCTTATTTTCTTGGAAGATTTTATATAAATTTTTATCTAAGCAGATACCCATTTTAAGAGCTTCAACTAAACCATTATTTAACTGTCTATCTTCAAGAGTATTTAAGACGTTTAAATCAACTAATACTAATTCTGGTTGATAGAATGTACCAATAATGTTTTTTGTATTTTCAAAATCAATCGCAGTCTTCCCTCCAATTGAAGAATCAATTTGAGATAAAGAAGTTGTAGGAATATTAATAAAATGTATTCCACGTTTATATGTTGAGGCAACAAAACCTGCTAAATCTCCAATAACGCCTCCTCCAACTGCAATAACGACATCGTCTCTTGAAAAATGATGTTCTAATAATTCTTTTTGAAGTTTGACATAATTTTCTAAAGATTTAGATTTTTCTCCCTGAGGTAAAGTAACTACATATGCTTCAGGTAACTGCATTTGAACTTCTAAAGCGTAAATATCAGGTACACCTTCATCAGTTACAACAAGTGCTTTCTTACCAGTAAAATCATAATGCTTTCTTAAAGTAAGACGAGCATTTCTTTCAACAATAATTGGATATGATTTATCTTTTAAATTAACAGTAAGTTCCATATTTTTTACCTCTTTAAGTATTTATATTTATTAATACTTAATATTAGCAAAAAAGCGTGGGATTTACCACGCTTTAAGGCTAATCTACTAAATCGACTGAAATATCATGGATATAAAATGCTTTATCAGTATTGTTATCAATAACAATTTTTAATTTTCCTGATGAAGGTGTAGATAAAGCAAAATCTAAGTTTTGTACTAAATTATCCTTATCATAATTGAGTGCTTTAGTACTTACTAAAGTATCTCCTACATAGATAGAAACATTGATTGTTGTCCCACTTCCAGGAGTTCCAGAGAAACGTACATTTGTAATCTTATTTTTATTATCAAATGCAAAATTAGATTCAGATTCTAAAGTAAATTTTTTAGTTAAATTTGTAGATTTTCCAATTTGTACACCTTTAGTTTTATCACTAGATACATATTCAAAATTATCATAAGTTAAATTAAATTTAACCCCATTTAAAGTACAAGATTTTGCATCTATCGTAAAATCATTTTTATCTGCAGTATATTGATATTCATAATTTTGAGAAGCATCATATTCTTTTACTTCAATACTATATGAATATGTCTCTTCCCCTCTAGTAATTGTTACTGTTTTAGTACCAATATCTGAAGCAGTAAATTCATAATTTTCTGGTATTGAGAAATTAAATTCTGATCTATCAGTAACCTCTTCTTTTGATAAATCTGTATATGTATCAAATAATTTTAATGTTGAAGTAGTAAATTTATCACCTACTTGATATTCATATGTCGCATTAGAAAATGCGAAATTCTTATAATTCTTTTCTGCAGTATGAAGTTTGTTTTGAGTAGATGATTTTAAAATATCTTGAATAGTACCTGCATTATCTTTTTTATTTCCATATACATAATCAATTAATTCAGGGAAGTCGACATATGGATTTCTATTAGTTTGATATTCATATACTCTTTGAGTATGTTGATATTCTTGATAATTAACATCAAAACTATCCGCCCAAGAAATAATTGTAGAAGCATTACCAAATGCACCTTTATTAGTTGCAGTTACTTGATCCATTTCTGCATATTCTTCTTGAATAGATAAATCATCATAACATGTATCCATATATAAGATTGCACGTGCTAGTCTACCTTTATCTTCATCAGCAGGTTCAAAGTTTTTATCACCTTTTACATAATTTGTAGTAGCATCCCCTGCTTCACCAAAATTTAGATTACCTCTAGAAGTATTACCTGTCATTTCAGATGCGAATAAATTATGGAAATCAGAAGCAACACCTCCATTTCCTTCGCTTGAATAATTATAGTCGACAGTTGTTGGAGTAAATTCTTTTGTATTACTATCAACTTTAAATGTAATAACTGGCGAGGAATAAGATATTTCTAAAGAACTTAACGCGCCTAAATTTTTGCTTGCTTTTGACGATTTTGTATATACATAAACATTTTCTTTATTGGTATAAACAATTTCACTATCATTTTCAAATCCATCACAATATCCTTCAAAACCGTTTTTATAAATAGCATAGAAACGAGTTCCTCTGATAGATACTGAACTTAATTGATAAATAGAATTAAGTTTAATTTTCTTAGGATTCTTAGTTTTTGCAGTTACTGAATATGAACTTACATAGTGTCCCATTAAAGATTGGCAGAAAGCATGTTCTCTATTCCAACCGCCAGTTCCGTATCCAGCAGTAAAATATGTAGGAATATCTTTTGAAGAATATACCTGATCAAGCATATCGAAATTATATTGTGATACGTCTGCGACTGTATTCACTTCCCAGTTACCTGAGTATTTTTGTTTTTTAATATTTTTAGAAATCAATGCATGAAGTTGGTTCTTTAAATCTTCTCCATTAGTCCATGAAGATAACGAAGAATAATATCCTCCATAATAATCATTAATATCCTTAGAATAATTAATTATTTCTTCTTCACTCGATGCTTCAGATGAATTTTCTCCACTTGAAGATGAATTAATTTCTTCTTCACTCAATTCTTCTGATGAACTTTCTTGATTTGATGATGAACTAGAAACTTCTGAAATTGGATTTTCAGACCTATTAACAGGATTTACATTAGTCCCAGTAGGTGAGCATGATGCTAATGTTGAGATGCCAAGCATTGCAGTAATTATAAGTAGTTTTGTTTTCATTTTTCCCCCAAAAAATATTATTTATACATAAATAATAACAAATTTTTATCATAAGAAAAAGACCCCTCTTCACCTAATAAATTAAATTACATTAAGTGTTAAAAGGTCTTCGAATGATATTTTAGTTTTTACAACTACTAAATATCTTAATTCTGGATTAAATTGAGATACTAAGCCTTCTATTTCTATATATGCTTCTCCATCAAAATATCTAGCTTTTACCATATCTCCTTTATGAAGCTTAGTTAATGATTCATTTAATAAACTTATCTCTTCTTCGTTTAATTCTTTCTTTTCAATTACTACTCTTTCTTTTTCTTTCAATGCTTCTTTTAATCCTGTAAGAGCATCAAATGGTAAGAAGAGTTTTGCACGGTCTGCTCTTGAATTAGTCGCCATTATGTCCTCCTACTAATTTATTTCTTTTTGGAGTAGTTGCTCCTTCTAATAAATTCATTCCTCTTAAGACAGAATTCTTTCCATATTTTGCTTTAATCTCTACTAAAGTCTTTTGTAATTTTTCATCTTTTTTTATCTTAGTAGGATCTGTAAATAAATCATATTGTTCATAGATTTCATCTTTGACATTTCCAAAGCCAATATTAATTCTTCTAATTGGAGTATTTAAAATTGTAGTATTATCAAAAATGGTTAAAAAATATGGTAAAAAGTACTCATAGCTATTTGTAATATTAGTTAGATGTAATGAGCCTCCTGTTGGTTTATGTAGGTCTTTAGAATAACCAATTGCCAAAGAGATATCTGACGCTACTAAATGTTTATCAGTTAAATCTAGACATGCTAACTCTACCATTTCTTTTACTACTAATCTTGCTTTTTCCCAAGTATAATCTTCAAATAAAACTTGTCCGCTAGAAATTGATTTATTTTGTGATTTATAAGCTTTAATTTGAGCTATTGTTGTAGGTTCTTTTCCCCAAGCATGATCAATTAAAAATTCAGCGTTAATTCCAAATTCTCTATATAGTAATTTAGGGTCAGTTTTAGTAATACCTTCCATATCACG
>OCVV011270649.1_pt1 | contig 12571 bp, 10 predicted proteins | sample 1539721 | NCBI WGS metagenome assembly OCVV01 (sample SAMN02144230, study PRJEB22623) | gut metagenome | biome: sheep rumen | host: Ovis aries | place: New Zealand
TGACAAAACGCTGTCAACGAGTTGGGGTTTTTCTTCATATTTGCTAAACGATTTTGGAGTCGGAAAACATTTCATCACAGGAGCAAATTCGTCAAGTAAATCCTTCTTTAGAGGCCTGATCCTGCCATCCTTACCACCTATAAGGCTTTTAAGAACTGTCTTGTAAGTTCCTTCGATAGTCATTATATCTGTCAAGAGATCTGACAATGTGATTTGCAAATCAATATCACTTGTATCGATTGCCAGCTTTTTCATCTTTGAAAAAGCTTCAATTGCATCTTCTGTTATAGCCTGACAGGTTACGGATCCTGCTTTGGCCGGTATCTTGGTATATTTGAGCTTACCAAGTATTTTGTCTGACAGTTCGGAAAAAGCCTCAACATTTGGTTTTTTAGCATTTTTGTTTGCAGCAGAACGCAGCTTAAACTGCAGTAAATAATTATCCTGGTTGAAATTCTGTTCTATATCACCATCTTTTAATACACTTTCCCTGTCAGACTGTGCCAACTCAATGAAAATGGTCGTCAAAAAGATATTCTTGATTCTAAAATAATTAAACAGGGCTCTATTTGAGTAACCTATGAAATTACACTTGTTGGGAACCAGGAATGAATTGAGGAAAGCATCATCTGATTCCCAATCAGTCAAAAGGCCACGCCAAAGTATGACAGTTGTCGTACTACCTTGACTTTGTTCAACCGCCGGAGTTTCTTTCTTAGCTTCAGTAAATCCGGCATTGTTATAAACTGTAAGGAACTTTTTGGCATCTTCCAGGGATTTGCGGTTGAGAATGCAATAATAATGCACAGCATGTTTTGCATTCCTGGCACTTAAACTGCTGAAACCACATTTGTTAAGAAAAACATTAGTATTATCAATATCCAATCCAAGGGCATAGCAGACCTCAACAGCTTCATCGAATGCTTCTATACTTTCGGTCTCGCCATTTATCCAGCGCCTAACTCTTTTCTTGACAGAATCATTACCTTTGTATTCAGGATTGATTTTTTCAAGCAAATCAATAAGAGTGTCTATAAAGATTTTGTCTTCTTCGTTTTCGGTACATATATCTGCATTGATCATGGTTTCCTTTATAAGCGATGAAAGCGTTCTGAAATTGGCGTTGTCACTTATATAATCAATGATCGAGTCCGGATTCGAATACTCTCGCTCCATAAGCTCATCGTCATTGAGTTTTTGAAATGCTATTTCGGTGATTCCTTTTTGATGGTTATTTCCCATATAAGTACCCTCACTTTCAGACAACTGATTACATTATACGCGCATGAAAAAGAAATAATAAAACTCTTTTTAGGACAACATTGAACAAACTTGTGGACATTCAAATTCCTTCTTAGAAATCCGGGGTGGTTAGATATTTACACTACCCCTTTTGACAGGCAAAAACCACGGACATCCGTTTCCCGCCCCGGCAAAACAGCCGATTAATCTATTCATAAAACCAAGAAGGAGAAGCACATATGAACAATTACAGACCGTTACCGGCTAGATATCCGTCAATTAAGAAGAATTACCATAGATATACTCTGCAGCAGGTCCAGAGCCTTATTGAAAAGAACTGCGGAAATGTAGCAGTTACAGAACGTCACGGCAATGGTCCAAATAAGACTATCATACTTCCCGAAGCCAAAAGAGAAATGGATGTCATTATCTCTTATGGGAGAAGGACACCAATGAACAAACTTGAGCAGAAGTATATTGGCCTGGGGCACATTTTCGACAGCGGTGACGGGCATCACATAATCGTTGTCAAGCATTTCATCGAGATCCACACGACAAACAGGTCAGGTGTCAGCGCCGGGAACATCGGTCCTAACGGCGAGACCGGTGCACTCGAACTGCTGGGTTACTACCGCGAGGAATACCTTGAAAACGAGAGACATTTCAACACGGACGAGAGCGGATGCCTTATTGATCCATTTTTGAAAGAGGCAGGTCCTTCCGAGTATGTGCTTGAAGGTCACACACATCCGGATCTGGGAGTGTTTTTCAGCGGTCCAGACAGGGCCAGCGGTAAAGCCAGGGCAGCTACTAGTCCTATATGCATCTTTGTCTGCGATCCGATAAGAAAGCAGATGTTGGGTGCTGTCGGGTTCAATCTGGAGCCCACGGAAGTGATCGTTTATTCAAGAGTTCACAAAAAACAGCAGATAGAGAAGCCGGAACAGGCATTGCCGGCCGTTTCGAAAAACAGGGAAGTGCAGCCTGCTCGTGTGCTTAAGGTGACTCAAAAAGCAAGAAACACAGAAGAGATGATGGGCGCTTTGTATGGCCATCTGCTTAATGCACCGGGATACAAGGTTTTCTGGAAGGAAATACCCGGAATAGGCGGAACTTCCGTTACAAAGATCAAGATAGTCCACCTCAGGCAAAGACGCAGGAACAAAAGGAGAAGCAGCGATGACCAGTCCTGACAGATTAGGTTCTGAATACTACAAACAGTATCTTACCGTGCAGGGCCGTATCTGTTACGACCAGATCTGCCGGCAGCTGAATAACAGGGATTATTCAGGTCAGACAACGATTATGGTTACCAACGGGAAAAATGCATCAGTTGATTGCTTTTCGGCTGTAAAGGCTGTAAGGGACGACCATCCCGAATTCTTTTTCCTCGGAAACAAGATCGAGTTCCTACTGCACGGAAAAAAGGCCACGGTGAATTATCAGGTCGTTTATCCGGGCCGTGATATTGAACGGGTTAACAGGCTCCTAGATAAGAAGATCACGGGACTGACCAATGGTATTTGGCATCTTAGTGCATATATGCGGGAGAAGACGATATACGAGAGGATCGCGAAAGAAATGAAATACAAGAATCATGACGATGTTCGCGACCACTCGGTCGTAGGTCCGCTCCTGATGTCTGAGGGCGTATGCGAGGGCCAGAATGCCCTTCTGATCCTTTGTCTGAGGAGAGCCGGGATCCCCTGCATAAAGATTTTCGGCAAGACGGATACGGATGATTGGCATTGCTGGACAATAGCCTGGATCGACGGGAAGCCTGTCCACTGCGATGTTACCTGGGACAATGCTGAGAAAGGAGTGGTCTATTTTGATTATTTCAACCTGTCAGATGAACAGATGAAGAAGGATCACTTTAAGTTTTCAGATTACAACATTCCGCGATGCGATGCCGAGGATATGGATTATTACCACCGTTACAGACTGAACGTAAGGTCATTTAAAGATCTGTGCAGCCGCCTTTCAGTTGATTATTCGCTGGGAACGGCACCGATCATGATGCATTTTGATTATTTGCCTGAGTCGGGAAGCTTTTTTGATGAGATAGGCAAAGCGGTTAAGCACTGCCGGATAAGAGACGGATACTGTGCCCGTTCAAATTCCAAAAAAGAAAATATCGCCCTGCTTATCGGCAACAGATAACAAAGAAAGGAATCAGAAGTATGTATCAGACAGTAATAAGAGATCCGGGTACGAATAGTCTTGTCCGTATCGTTCCAAATGTATGCGATAGCAACAACGCTGTAGTAAACGGAAGCATCCTGATCGTTCCTGCGGGCACGACAGCATTTGTGGCGGTCAACGGCATTGTTTCCAAACCGTACGGCCCCGGCAGATATGAGCTTTTCACCGGGGTGGATCCGTTCTTTGTACGCCTGAGAAACGTATTAACTCAGGGTGACACCGGAACGTCTGTGACAGTTTTCTTTGTTTCAAATCAGAAGCTGAGGCATGTTCAGACTGGAACGGGTGAGATCACGTTCAAAGAGCACCGCTTTAATCTTACGATGAAGGCGTTTGCTTCTTTGAATCTTGCGTACAGCATAGGCAATCCCAGGAAATTTATAGAGACAATGGTTGGTACATACAGTACTGATTTTACTCAGGAAGATATCGATCCGTTCTTGGAGAACCTGGTCCTGACATCTGTCAGAGAAGCACTCGCGACAGAGCTTGGAAGTCTTGAGATCACTCAGTTTAACGCTAATCTCAGGCGGATCAGCAGCATGGCCGTAAATCCCATTACCGGGTCTTTTTCAGCATACGGACTTAAGCTTGCAAGGTTTGACGTAGTAAGCATAAATGTTCCGGAACAGGAAATGAAGAGACTCCATTCACTTGAGGAGGACTTTGCTTCAGGTAAGACGAGAACGGATATTGAAGCAGATAATCTCCAAAGGATCTGGGGCGGAAATGTCAACAACCGTACCATGGGCGAAATGCTTACGGGACTGCCTTCAAGAGGTCAGGCACCGCAGCAGGGAGGCGGAACGGTTCATAACGGCATGAGCACTATGAATCCGATGCTGCAGATGATGATGTTCTCGCAGATCTGGCCTTTGCTGCGTGAGCCGTTCAACACGATGACACAGCATACCGATATATTCGGCCAGACGCCCGGCACTGCGCAGCAGAGCACATCCTCTGCAAATGCACATCCGCCGATCCCGAGCCGTTATAAACGCTGCCCGTCCTGCAACGAAAGAGTTGACAACGGAAAAGCCGTATGCCCTGTATGCGGGTTCAGATTCAATTAAACAAGAGAGGAGACCAATTATGAACAACAGAAACTATGCTTCGATTACAACCCTTATTTCAATAGCACTTCTTCCACAGCTTTTCTTCTGGTGGCTGGCACCTCAGAGCGCCGGATGTTACTGGGCGGTCTTTGCATTCGGTACATTCCTCACGCTTGCCATTCCGATAACGTGTTTTATCACGTATTTCAGCAGCAGTATAAGGGAATCAGCCGGCCTTTTTATCATCGGCGGTGTTTTGGAACTGATAGTTTTGGCTGCGTCAGCCATATTGCTGATCTTTGATGTGAGCCTCAGGACAACTCTGTTTGTCTACGGGATCATATTGATCTTAGGCATTATGGCATTGGTACCGGCGATCCATTCTGTTATCAGAGGAAGGTTTGCTTTCGAATCGGGACCGGTCAGTGAGCCGGTTATCGATTACCGCAATATGCGTGATTTTGCTCCGACTGACTATGGCGACGGTTTTGAAATGCCGGTGACAGCTCCGCAGATCAATGTAAACAGAGTCAGTAATACCACAAGCACCACGAATACCAGAAGGCCGCTGCCTCCAAGGTATTAATCTTCTGCAGAAAGAGGTGTCACCATGAACCTGGTCTGCAGAAGCTGCGGCGGAACAGATTTCTATTACAATCCGACACGGATGAGGATGATCTGCAGAAGCTGCATGACGCCATATACTGATCCTTCACAGGATCAGCAGCTCATGCAGTACGATCAGACCTGTTCCATTGCCGGAGAGCATCTCATTGCCGGAAACTGGCAGGAAGTAATAAGAATAATGCGTCCGCTGACCAACCAGCATCCGACTGATAAAAGGCTGTATAAGGCATTGTTGAGAGCTGCAACAATGGATTACAGCGATATCGACATGGATTCCGAATACAACCGTTCGGAGGCTTCCGATGCCTGGAACAAGCTCTTAAGGCTTAACGGAATAGACAATGACATGAGAGCTTACAGTGCCAGGAGATACCAGAAGCACAGGAAGGAACTGCTTCATAAGCGGAATATCTTTCTTGCATGGCTGTTGGGAGGAAGTGCCGGAGCATTGTCTGCCGGAATACTTTTTTCTTCAAGGCATTATTTTCTGTTTATTTTAGCGCTCGCAGTCTGCGGTTATTGCTTATACAGGTCATTTATCAGCAAACCTTACCAGGTATTCAAGCAGCTGCTGGCCTCAAGGCCAAACTATAACGATAACCCGTTTGTGTAATCGGGAGTTTTGGGAGGTTCAGAATGAAAAAGTGCATAAACGACAACGAATACTTTATCCTTACGATACTTAAGATTAACGAAGTACCCTATTCTGATGAAGATAATGAGTTGTTTTTGAGGATGGCCAAGACCATCTGTGAGGACGCGTGCAATCTTTCAGCTGAGGGAACAGGGCAAACAGCGATAGAGATCCTTCGTACCGCTGAAGATTCATGCGGAAGGCCGATACATCATCTCATCACCGTAAGGACACATGACAAAAATGAGCACAGCTGTACCATAAGACATTCAGCAATAGTAAACGGCCTTGATTCGATGCTTTTGAGGCACGGATATGTATGTGAAGAAATCGAGTTTGATGCCTACAGGAAATATATTGGCGGCAGGGAAAAGAACTGTGTATGGGCACTGAAGAAACAGATGGTTCAGGACTATGGTGTTCAAAACATTTACGAATCTATTCCGATCGTAGAGTCAGTTGATTGGAAAAAAATCTATTCAGTGCTTGACGGATCAGGATGCAGTCTGATCGTACAGATAATACCGGCGCTGCTCAACTCAAGTGAACGGGATATTATTGCCAAAACATCAGCTAAATATTCTCAGGCTACAGAAGGTGTTGTTCCCAACATGCGCGATAAACTGGCAGCTGATTCATCAGAGAGATGGAAATATCTGTCACGGCACGCGCTCACCCCTTTTGCCGAGGTCAATATAATCGTGTGCGGAGAGGCAAGCAACTCGGCATTAGCTGTTGCAAGGATCAAACAGGCTATAGGAGTTCCGTCGCTTAAGACCGTTCCGCTTGAACTATTTTTTGAGTACCCATTCTACAATCTCCCATGGAGAGTGGCCAATGAACTGAAAGGCGGCAAGAGTTTACTTGTTGATAAGTGGACTACAGATGAAGTTGCGAAGATTTTTCAGTTTCCTGTTCAGAGTGACTATTTTGTAGGAGTAAAGGGAAATCCGTTTTCACTTGTTCCTGAGAATGAACTGATACCTGATAAGCTGACTAGAATACAGCAGCATTCAGTCTGTTTGGGGGAATCTGCCTTTTCTGAACAGACTGTATCGCTGCCACATGATCAATTGCTGCTGCATACAGCGATAATGGGCAAATCCGGTTCCGGAAAGACGACGCTAATGAAGAGCATGATCAGGCAGCTTGCGGCCGACCGAGTGCCGGTGCTGATATTTGAACCTGTCAAAAGAGAATACAGGGATCTCGTATCACCGATGGACGGCAGCAAGGTGTTTACAGTCGAAAAGCCGTTTGTCCCTCTTCTTATCAACCCGTTTTATGTTCCCAAAGGAGTTACGCTTGGGGACTATAAAAGCAGCCTTTTTTCTGCTTTCAAAGCAGCATTCTCGCTCCCGGACCCGTTGCCGTCCCTTTTTGAGAAGGCGATCACGGAGAGCTATACCTGCAACGGATGGACTGACATGAGCAGAAGCACCGATAGTGAAGTTACAGTTTTCGACATGGCTGAATTCATGAGGGTGTTTAAGAAGATTATTTCAAGATCGACTTACAGCAATGAAGTTAAGGGCAATATGATGTCCGGAGGCGTATTCAGACTTCAAAGCCTTATCGAGAGATGCCCGCGGACCTTTGACACGGTTCATTCCACGCCGGTAGAAGATCTTCTTAACGGAAGTGTAGTTATCGAAATGGGAAGCCTTGAAGGCGAACAGAAAGCATTGGTATCTGCATTAACGCTGATCAGCATACTGGCTTATCTTAAGGCAACGAGGGTCAGCGGCAATAAACTGAAGAATATCATTCTGATCGACGAAACACACGCTCTTCTTGACCAGGGCAGCGGAAGCATTCAGGAGGAAAAGTCCCTCAATAACACCATGTCCTCGCTTCTTATCAACACGATAACCGAGATGAGGGCATATGGAGTCGGGGTGATCTTTTCCGATCAGTCGCCTTCGCGTGTCGGAGGACAGCTGCTGGACAATGTTGACAATATAATTTCGTTCAGATTAAGCGGTGCAGAAGCAGAGATGCTCGCTAAGCACACCGGTTCCGATGAGAATGTTGCCAGGCTTTTGTCACAGTTAAATGCCGGTGAATTGGTACTGAAAAACAGGTTTATAAACAATGCGATCCCGGTTCGTCACGAATCGCATGAGAGCAGTCTGCCCGGGAATCATTTCAACGATGAGTATATCTACAGATCCCAGAAAGATTTTATCGACAGTCATTCCAAGGAATACTGCCCATACGCATTGTGCGAAAGTGCCGGATGCGGATATTGCAAATCAGGATTGCGCGGATTGGCCAAAAGGCGTGCAGTTCAGTTGTTTGTTGCATATCAGAACAAATTGAAGGATCCCAAAGCAATAGCTCAGCACATCATACTGCTGTACAAGTTCCTGGAAGAGCACAAGAAGGAACTGAATGCTTCCGATTTTGATCTGATGTGCAGATGTACGGCAGTACATCTGGTAAGGCTGTGTGCTTTGGAAAATGACGTCACGATCAGCAGTTCTGCAGTAAACAGGCTGATTAACGATATGACCAGAATGAAAGGAGAGATAAAAGATGAGTGAATTTTATGATAATTCAAGTGAATTGGATGAGAGCTTAGACAGCAGCAACGGATCCGATCTGACGGAAGCCGAGAAGGCCGCTGATTATGCGCGTTCATACGGTTTTGACAAAGCGGCTGACTATATCGAAAGACATTATGACGGTTCTGAATTCACTGAAGGGGAGCCGATACCTATCACGACCCGTAATATGGCCCTGGAAGGAACGGAATCGGACAACGGTGTCCAGTTTGAGAGAAGAACGGCCGAGCTTACCGACGGATTGGCGGTTGAAGGGGTTTTCCCGAATTTCGAGAGCAGACATCATGTGGAACTGGGCGAAGATGCCAATGATATGAGCATCCATCAGCAGTTTAAAGCCTGTAAAGAGGATTATCAGGAGCATATGTTTGACGGTGAAGAAAAACTCGAAGGCCTTACTGTTGAAGATATGGACAAACTTAACAGTCCTCAGGGCTACACTCCTGCCGGGTATACGTGGCAGCACAATCCGGAGACAGGAAGTTTTGACCTGGTCTCAAGTGAGGATCATTCAGTCGGCCATACGGGCGGAAATGCGCTATGGGGGAAGATGGATGATTAACTACAGTGCTTATACCCGAAAAGGAATACGGAAGGAGGCAAACGATGACAGAATATTGGTGGACGACAAGCTTCTCAGTAAAGCCTCACATTCCGGGAAAAAGAAAAAAGCCCTGGTGTCTGTTGTTTGTGACGGAGTCGGAAGCACTTCATATGCGGCAGAGGCCGCCGAAATGATAGCAGGGAGCTTCATTGAATTCAAAGCGGATCAATCGTCGCCAAACATACTGATAAGGCATTTGAAACGGATAAATGAAGATATAGTCGAAGAACAGAACCAAAAGAAATCCGGCTGCAGCATGGCCTCGACGGTTGCGGGACTTATAATTTACGAAAGCAGTTATCTGGCTTTCAATCTGGGAGATACACGTATTTACAAGATGCATTCCGGAGAGTTATCGCTTATCTCGTACGATCACACTGTAAGAAATGAGAATCTTTACTATCCCGGCATTAACAGAGATGCACTTACGCGCTATATGGGCGGCGACGGAATGGCATGCAGCCCGTCTTTCAAACGGGGAATCGTTGAGAATAACAGTATGTTTCTGTTATGCAGTGACGGTATTTACAAGAACATTCCGGAAAAAGACATTAAAGACGTACTCGAATCCGAGATTACATTGAGCCGGAAAACAGCAGAACTGCATCGGCTCGCAGTAAAAGGCGGTTCGACTGATGATACGAGTATTGTCCTTATAGACTGCTCAATTAAACACGGGAATACCAAAGTATCGTGAAGTGCATAATCAACAGGTGCCTGTAACGTCATAATTGCCACTGCCCGCAGGCATACTCATTTGATTATATAAATAACAAAGCTTGCCTTTTGAATTGACATAAGGCTTAACCTTTTTCAAAGATGCCTTGCTGATAGACGTGTTGTAGTATTTTTTTACATACGACGGCGCTTTCTTTGAGGGATACAGAAAAGACTTTTTCCAAAAGTACTTAATTGCTTTCTTTGCTCGGGATTCAAAAGAACTCTCTTTGATTCCGAGCTCTTTAAGCATTTGTGTTCTTGAAAGCTTCTTCCCGGTCTTTCTTGAAATGTTATAGACATAGTAATTCGTGGCAGGGCTTTCATCGTGGTGTTCTTCAAGCTTGATAAGGATCGAGATATATGTCTTGCCAATATAATAGCTGTAATTACATTCTCTCCAGCTGGCGATCTTGGGCTTGAAGTAATCGTAGATCTCTTTGTTGAGTTTCTTGGTATCAACGCCGGCAATCGTGATCTTGGGGATCCTGGCGGTGAATTTGCCGTAACCGGAATTATATGACTTTTTATATGCCTCAGATACCGTGGCTTTTCCTATAGCCGCGGTTGTGGAAGCTGATGAAGAGGAAGCAGATGATGAGGTCGCCGATGTGAAAGCATCGGGTGAACTCGGTTCTGGTGTCAGACTTGACTCTTGGACGGAACCGTCTTCCCATTTGAGAGTTGCATTGGCATTGCCTCTCAACAAAGGATATGCAGCAGCCCGGGATTCTTCAGGCTTCATCCTATACTCTTTTGCGAGCCATTTGATATCGTCACTGCCATATTCTTTAGTGGCGTTTTCCAATGATGTCCGAACATTTTCCCCTTTTACAAGGCTGTTTACGAAAACACGTACAAGGGCCAGATTGTAATCAGTATAGTTAGTGTTATAGAAACCGACAAAAGCAGATACAGAGAGGTTTAACAAGACCTTTTCCCAGGCAGTTGAAACCGCGCTTCCGTTTGCTCCCATCAACTGGCAGCATCCGAAAAACCAGATGTTTCCGGAGAGATCACCTTTGTTGTAGTGTGCCTCCATGAAACTCGGAGTGATAAAGCATTGGCCATCGGTAGTGAATCCGATCCTGTGTGCGTTCAAATCTTCTCTGTATTTTGCAATATTGTCCCTGCTTCTTCCTTTTTCAAGAAATACACAAGGCTGTCTTTTCTCGCCATGGTAGGAAAACACCATATAATAACCATGCATTTTGAAATATACGAACTCATAACCTTTTAAGTTTGCCAGGTCGTCAAGAGTTACAGAAACATCGTATTTCGTGCTGATTCCAAAGGATTGCCATGTTGTTGCCAGCTGCTTGCATTTGGTATCCACTTCCTGTCTGTTAGTCATGGCATTGAGTATAATTGCATCAGCTTTCGGACCTTTGCCGCTGTAGGTATACTCCTGATCATATTGAAACAGACCTGAAGAACTGCCGATACTGTCACAGTCTTCTTTAAAGCCGCCTACGATATCGCAGCCTAAAACACCGCTGCTGTATTCAAAGGTGATAATATGATCTTTCTCATCGCAAATGATGCTGTCAGATTTAATCTTGCCGTTTTTAGCCAGTGTGCTGACTTCTTTCAGCACCAGACCGGTCTGAGCCTCAATATCCTTATTCTTATAGTCTTCGCTGTTCTTCAGCTTGTCGATGGTATTGCAGACTTCGGTTATCTGTTCATAACGGGTATCGTCATCCTGAGCCGGGGAACCGTTGGAGTTATCTTTGGCACAACCGCTGATGAACCCCAGAATAAAAGCCAATAACAGAATAGCGGAGGCTATTTTTGCGAACCTGTTGTTACGATCATTTGAGTTTTTCATATAACACCTACCAGATAATTAATTATATGAAAATTATAGGTTTGTCTTGCAACGTTCAGGGAAAATGAATGTCCAAATGATAAATCCCTGTTTATCAGAATAATAAACAGGGAAGAAATTAACTAAATACTATTATACCTTAAATAAGCCCTTCTTTAAAGACCGTCATCATCTCGTTGGTGAGGCTGAACCGGTCGGGTTGGAGCTCAACGTCCGCGCGGTTGCGCCACTCGGCAACCTTGAGTTCCGATTCGTCCATCTTTATCGTGTCATCGCCGTCGACGTCGCAGAAGAAGCCGACGAGAAGGTCGCAGACGATACCCCAGGGCTGGGACTTGTAATAGCGGATATTCTTTACTTTGAGGCCGGTCTCTTCCATGACCTCGCGGGCAACCGTTTCTTCAAGCGTCTCTCCGATCTCGGTGAAGCCTGCGACGAGTGCGAAATGGCCATAGCCGGTCCTGTATTTCGTGACGAGTATCTTGTCGCCGTTGGTCACGCCTACGATCACGGCGGGTGCGATCACCGGATAGATGACGTTGCCGCAGTCGCAGCGGAGGGCACGTTCTTTGTCATCGGGACGGGTCGGTTTTCCGCACCTTCCGCAGTATTTGAAATTGCCGTACCAGTGGGCAAGATGAAGGCCGGTGTAGATCGCAAGCGGCATGTATTTCTCCGCAAAGCCTTTGCCGCGAAGTGTCCTGACATTGATGTATTCAAAGCCTTCAGGGATGTTCTCGGGGGAGATAGCACCTCGGTACAAGAAGAAATCCTTGTCGCCGTCGATGGTGAAAAGGAAGACCGGGTCAGCCGCGCTGATGCCTTTAAGATCAGACAGGCGCGGAAGCGTCTCGCCTTTGATCAGCAGATCGAGGCCGCTGAAGGAGAAAATGAGGCTGTTCTCATCCGGCCGCTTTGAAGGGTCAAAGCGGTTGTTGAGCTTGTGAGGGTATATGTCCTGGATCACTTGATCACCACCGTTCCGTTAAGTCCGTCCACTTCGACAATGTCGCCTGTCTTGAGGACAGTCGTCGCGTTGCCGCAGCCCACGACCGCGGGGATACCGAACTCCCTGGCGACGATCGCGGC
>OCVV010746991.1_pt1 | contig 12570 bp, 11 predicted proteins | sample 1539721 | NCBI WGS metagenome assembly OCVV01 (sample SAMN02144230, study PRJEB22623) | gut metagenome | biome: sheep rumen | host: Ovis aries | place: New Zealand
TGTCACTTGTACATGATAGTTACCTGACAGCTTGACTTCTTTGCGATAGCGGAAGCGGAAAGGAGTATCAGGCAGTGATCCAAGAGATGGTTTTTCTTCAGCCTCAAAAATGTCAAGACGACTTCTGCCTGTAACTTTCGATGGCTTTGAGTTAAAGTCATCCAGCAGCTCTGAAATACGGCTATTCATGCTGTTCAAGTCACTTATAACCTCATCGTGAAGAGGCGCATAGATAGCGTTGTAGATTTTCCTGACAGCACCTTCTACAGAGCCTTTATCGCGAGGTTTCCTTACGCGACACGCCTCAAGCGTTGTGTCATAGTATGCTGCCCATTCTAGCGCAGCGTCAGTGAATACAGGTTCGTAGCGGTCGTTCTTCTTTACCCATTGCTTCATGTTGTCACTCTTGGCTCTGCGCACAGTCCCTCCAAAATAGCTGAAGGCATCGGATAGACCACCAAAGAAATACTCCATAGAGGCGTCAGGAAGCGCCTTTGCATAAGCCATTCCACTGAAAGGAAGCGTGCAGACTAACACCACTACGCTTGTGATTTCGCCTGTCAGAGGATCTGTTAGCCACAAGGCATCGCCAGCAAAGTCAATCTGCATTTCTTCACCAGGCAGATAGGTATTGTGGAAGCTCAGGTTGTGGGCATACTGATAGTCACGTATAGCTTTCTTGAACTGGGTATAACCATAGCCGTCGGGATGTTCACGCTTATAGTTCTCATGGAGATGCTGTATGGTCAGATAGCGGTTATGGGCCAGGTCTGACACATAATCAGGAATCAGTCCATCGAGGACAATTCTGGCATCAGATGGTGCTGATTCGGGTCTAGTTGACTTGAGGAACGACTCAAGGTCGGCCTCGTTCATGCGGCCTCCATCTGCATACGACAGATTTCTTTCATCAGCCGCTTTCTTGTACTTGGCAAGTACACCACGTCCCATGTGCAGTTGTCCACAGATTTCGCGGTGTGGGATGCTTGCCGCCAGCATTTGAAATGCTCTTTTTAACTTGCTCATTGTTACATTTTGGTTTGCCATATCTCGCTAAAGGTTTTTAATTTCCTTCGGCAAAGATAGTAATTTAACTTCAATGGCAGAACCGAAATGAACTTTTGGTACCGATTCGAGCGCTACAGCGGTACCGATTCATGCGCTACGCTGGTACCGTTTGGAGTGCTATGATGGTACCGATTCAAGCGCTGCGGTGGTACCGATTCAAGCGCTACGATGGTACCGTTTCGCCGATATTATCAATTATCATCGTTTGCTCATACTCATCGATGCGCTTTACATTACCTGTATAGGACTGATAGGAGCCACCTTCCTTACGTTCGTCTGGTACGAAATACTCGATGGTAACAGAAGGTTGTTCTGAAAGCTTGGATAATAGCAGTTCCATCTTACGGTTCAGCTCTTCATTATCAGATTCTCCCAAGTCTATCCAGTCATCAGTCACACGGTTTGATTCATGAATGGCAGCATCATAGCCTGTCAATGCGGCAAAAGGCGCAAACTGGGCTGCTCGGTTCCACATCGACATCCTCGGATGATGCTTTGGTTCGTAATGTGGCAGATTGATGATATCGTCGTAATCGTTGGTCATGCCTTGTGTCCTCCTATTTGTTCGTTGCGCTCCTTGGCCGTGGGTTAGAGGTCAGGGTGTGCTTTCAGGTCAGGATCATGGTATGATTTCCCTGTCATTCTCCATCCAGCAGCTCTTTTGCGCTCGTTGTTGACATCGCGCACTTTCTGAACCACCTCGAACAGTCGCGCACGTCCACCTATGCCGTATGCCTTCAGTGACGTGGAAACAGCAAGACAGATAGTTTTCTCTGTCCGGCTTACTTTAGCCACGACGAGGTTTGTGGTCAGCGGGGCAAGCCCTCTGTCCACGCGCTCCACTGAAACATAGAGCGACTTCAGATCGATGGCAATATATGTCCGTTGTCGCTCCAACATATTATATACATGCCTCTTTTGACAAATCAAATAATCTGTATACCGAATAATATTAATCCAACAATCGTTGGGAAATTATCCATGATGAATTTTTTAGTTTCCTCATGATTAGTTGGAACTAAATCTAAAAATTCTTTTGCAGTTGATGGGAAATGCTTGTGAATTTTATAGTAAATAACCATTTCCTTTACTGCACTTAATGCAAATGGTATTGCTTGTATTGGCAATGGTACAGGGAAATGATCTCCACCTGCCGTGGTATTGATTTGCAAATCCTCTCCTCTATCTAAGGAGGCTTCTACTTGATCAAGAAAAGTCCTTGAACACATATCCCAAGCATCTTCATCAATAACTTTTGATACAATTGCTTCTACTTCACCCCAATCTTCTTTAGTAAATTCTTTTTGATTGTCCATAATGAATTTGATTTCTTGATTGCTAATAATAACAAATATAATGGTAATAATGTGAATAATAAACAATACCAGTTAAAAAAGACGTAGTCACATATTATTATACAACAAAATATGCAACTAATATATAATATAAAAAGTGCAAGAATTGAATAAACATCAAACATTACTAGATATATATCTTCAGTGCTTGTATAATTAAATTTCCACTTAAACGTATTCCAACCTAGAAATTTAGAAGAAATCGTATCCTTATCCTCTTTTTTTAAGAAAGGCCAGATGGGCTTAATGTGTTTTTTTATGTTTTTTTTGTGTTCGACATCGTTCATTCTTATATACGCAATATCATAAGCTACCTCTTGAAGAACTGACCGATTTTTTCTTGTTGGTATACTATAAATGTTAGTTTTATCCATATTTTCAAAATATCTTATAGCACCAATATCTGCATCTAACTCCTTATCAAACTCAACATTACGGATTAACTTTGTGATAATAAATGCTATTGATATTATACCCAATATAGGAATATATACATTGGGCAAGTTACAAAACAAATAAATTAAAAATATCAGCAAGCAACCTAAAAAACTCAGAATTAAAGAATACAACTCATATTTGTAACCATCATGTCCCATTGCATGACTATATTCATGAGCAACCATTATAGCATGCTGAATTTTATGAGAATCAAAGTTTGAAGGAACGATAATAATATTATAATCTGCAACCGAATTATATGACGTACAATACATTTCATTCCAACTAGTATTGCGTAAAATTATAGTTCTTTTTTCCCTTTTTTTCCATTTGCTATAAGCTTCTATTTGATTATTCAACTCATATTTTTGGCTTTCTGAAATGATATTATTGATTAGACCATCATTATCGTTATATATTTCTGTTGCTTCGCAATCATGTATTAGTTTATATAAATATGACCTATATATTTGTACGTTAAGCATGTATTCCCGAAGGAAAGCTTCATATATTATACAAAAAGGGAGAATCCATAGAATCTGGGGATGCCAGAAAGCAACCACTACACACAAATAAACATGTCTACAATCTAAAATTGTGGATGTTAAGTGAGATAACTTCACTTTTGTGAAAGATGTGGTTATTTCCATTTTACAACTATTGTTGATTCATAATACCATCCTAATTCATTCCGTCTAACAAAATGAAAGCTGCCCAATATTTAGGATCATCGTACATGCCCCCACCATATGTTCTCAGAGATAATTGAGCATTAAATAATGCCTCCCTTCTGGTTTCTTTCTTTGATAGATTCTTGTAGAACTCAGTCATCAATATCTCAGTAGCTTTATCATCGACTTTCCACAAACTCATAACAATACTCTTAACACCTGCGCGTTTAAATCCACGCTGGAGGCCAAAAACTCCTTCACTAGCCGCAACATCACCAAGACCACTTTGACATGCCGACAACACTAGAAGATCTATGTGACTTAAATCCATATGTGATATTTCTTCTGCATATAAAACTCCATCTTCTACTCCTTTTGGTAAAGATAATCGGCGAAGGATATTATTAACTCCAGCCAGCAGTAATCCGCTTCTCGTAAGCATCTTTTCCTCATTAATAACAAATACATCATTGCTTCTAAATTGCAAATTTAAATCACGATACAACTTTTCAACTGCTTTTTGTGATTTTTGCTGTCTGTTAGCATAATAAAATCCGTGAGTAGCTATGTGAAGAACATCCGAGTTACCACCACTTAAATTCTTGAATGAAGTTTCAGAGGCAGTATCACCATCATACATATCACATGAAACATTATGATAAGACATTATCTCTTTGATTTGAGATACTTCTTCTTCTGATCCCTTAAGGAAGGGAACACCTTTGGTATTAACATCTCGTAATTCAAGAGAATCTATATTGAATGATACATTATCGATATTATTTGCATCATAGAACTTGGTTTGACTAACCATAATTGATATGGGGGTATCATAATTTACCCCACCAAACAGTGTACATTTTCTCAAATCCCGCTCTTTATTTAGAACTATCTCTTTTGTAGAAGACAGCCTATACACATTATAAACCGTACAAAATTCATTGTCATTATCATCAATCAAATATTCTATACCTGTATTACATAATTCCCCAATAGGGGAGAAATAAATATTTTCAACATTATCAAGCTCTTCTTCCAGAGGTTGCCATATTGTCTTGTACAGTTCATTCCCCTTATATGGATTATCAGGGAAATCAATTTCACCAATTTCAACAAAATGAGGTGCAGTATAACTGTTGCGAAGCGTTAAGGCTGCATATCGGATACGTTTACCTCCTGAAGGTATCATGACAAATTCAATCGCAATATCGGAGTCGGATAGTTTATCTTTAATATTCTTCCAACCAATGCGGAAATCAGTCCTAAATTCTTTCTTGTGATCCTTTTGGTATTGAAGAAACATTTCGGATAGAGTAATGTATTCAGCCTTTTCTTCAAGGCTTTTATCTTTTTTCCCACGTAAATCTATATATCTTTGGTAAGTGAATATTATATCGGGATCATTACTATTCAACACAATATCAGATGACTTGTTTTCTGCAGCAAGAAGAACACCTTTTGAAAATAGTGCAGCATCATAAGCATACGAAGTTAAAACTGCAGACGGATGCGTTGCCATATACGCAGGAATAAAATCAGTAAAGAATATCCCTTCCATGCTCCAAAACAAAGATCTCTCCTTTGCATTTCTTGTCGAAAAGAATCTAAGAGAAGTCTCTCTGGCAGAGGTAAAGCATGATGGAAGTTCTTTCTCAAATTGTACCCAATCTTTTGCAGAATAATAATAAAAAATAAGTGACTTCTTATATGTAGGATCTATGGAGTTGTCTATTTCAATACATTTCTTTTCATTAGAAATGGCATCGTCAATATTTCCCATAAAATAGTTACACATAGCCATGCGGTGTAAAATTTTGGCCCTATAACCATCCATATTATCAAGGATGTCATCATAGGAAATGGCTTCCTCTAATGTTTCTTTCGCAGTTTCAAACTGATTAATATTACTATAGAAGATGCTTAGATTATATAAATATTGTATGTATGACTTTGATCCAGGTCGTATCTTTGACTTAATACTTATTATTTCTTTTTTTAACTTTGCCAAATTAGACTTATCATTAAGGATATAATAAGTTTCAGCTAATTTGATAAGTGAATATATATGGTATAGTGTATTCTGTGCTCCATTTGATTTAAGTAAATCTATTGAAGACGAAAAATCGTATGCAGCTACTTGATACCTACAATTATTAAAAGATGTGAGTCCCTTCTGATAGATTTGAGTCCACTCCGACTCCAATTGGGAAACAGACAATTGCCCAAATACGCTCTTTGTATACAAAACAAAGATAAACAGGAGGAAACGTTTATTCATTGTTTGTAGAATCCCTTTCAGCATTTGATATTATAATGTCTACGCAAGTGGAATCATCTTCTCTATATGAAGAAGCTGCAGATTGCATATAATTTTTATCAGCTACTTTATCAGCGTTAGAAATTTTCTTTTTGAGAAAGGCAATGTATGTATCGGTAATTTTGCGGAAGGAATTTTCTTTTTTTTCAAATAATTGCTTCAAAGAACCTTGGCCAGGAGTCTTTATTGTATATAATCGTTTCTCTTTCTCGGAGAGAATTACAATTCTTGAATTTTGCCCAATTATGATAATATCATCAGCTTTCAAAGACATGCCTGGCTTGACTTCTTTTGTCTTGTTCATTACTATTTCTCCTTTTACAGAATATACGATATAGTTTTGGGCACTACTATTAGTTCCCATAAATATACTAAACATAATTATCAGAAAAGTTTTCATATCCTTACTTTTTTAGCGTTGTTAATCCTAATGTGTCTGTATAACCTGAGAATGGAATATCATTCTTATACCATAGAAGTTTGTTTTTATCAAAAATCGCAGAAGATGAACGCCATTTTGCTATATCGCAACGTATCCATGCAGTTTTGGTTCCCATAAATGCACCCGGACGCACCTTTTCAACAGTTATCGGGATAATCAGATAATCTATTGGACAGCCATAGAAAGCATGTTCACCAATTTCTTTAACCCCATCCTTGATAGTTACTGCGGAGAGATTCTCACATCCCGAAAAAGCCTCTCTCTTTATTATTTCCACAGTGGATGGAATTGTTATTGATTTAAGTCTTTTGCATTTTTGGAAAGCACATATCCCAACTTCCTTGACACCTTCGGGTATTTCAATGGATTCTAATGGCGTATTACTAAATGCATTGTCACCTATTTTTGTGATAGAACTTGGCAGTGTAACCTTTTTTAGTTTAGTAAACCTAGAAAATGCATTTCTTTTAACTTCAATAGCACCATTTGCAATTATAACATGTTCTATATTATTAGTAGCAAAAGCATAGGAATGTATATTTGCATTACTTGGTAATGTGACAATTTTCATATTATCACAATTTGCAAAAGCTTCTTCACCAATATATTTTATTGTGTTTGGAATAACAAAATTGCCAATAGCTGAAAAACGGAAAGCTTCTTCAAATATTGAATCAACAGAATTTGGCAAGACCACCTCCTTAAGGTTTTTACAAGCCCTAAAAGTCCATGACCTAATTTTAGTTACGCCATTTGGAATGATAATTTTACTAATACCTGTTCCTGCAAATGCTCCTCCTCCAATTTGTTTTATATGAGATGGAATGGTAATAGAGGTCAGTAATTCGCAGCCAGAAAAGAATCCTGTAGGAATAACTTTCATTTGGGGGGGAAATTTAAATTCCTTTAAACATGAATTTCGGAATAAATCTTTGGGAAGGGGAATATCTGGAAGATCAACTTTTTGTATCGTTGAATAAGCAAATGCACCTTCATGTATCTTATTGACAACTTTTCCTATTTTTACATATTTTACACCGCTGCGACTATACAAGTTTTCATTAACTCCGTTGTTATCCATATTGTCAAAAGCCGATGACCCTATTTCCGTAATCAGATATAGTTTTGTTATTTTTTTGCCTCTAATTTCAATAGCATCAGGAATGATAACATCACCAGTAGCAGACGGGTCCCATTTTGCCAGACGTAACTGTCCATATTCAGATTTTTCATCTGGCTCAGATATAATTCTATAGTAATTTTTCCCAATTCTTATTTTTTTCAACTTGGAAACTTCTTGGGGATTACTATTGTTAATAGGCAAAATTTCTGTTTCAGCTTCATCTACTTTTATTATATTTAGATTATTAGGAGCTTTCAACTTCTTTGTGTTCTTTTCTTCATCATTTTGCTTCCCGTCCAGTATGTCTGCACCAAATAATCCGCCATATTTTATTACTGTAGTTTTGGGAATATTAATCGAATAGAGCTTTGTTCCGTAGAAAGCATCCGTCTCGATTGTCTCAAGGGTTTCCGGTAATATAATATTGCGTAATTGTGAGTCATAGAATGTCCCCCTACTAATAACCTTAACTTTATCAGGAATTACGATATCCATTATGCCAGAATGAGCAAATGCGTATGCCTTAATGATCCTTAATGAAGATGGCAATTCTAAAGAAGAAAGACTTACACAAAATGCAAATGCATTCTCTCCAATCATTTTAATATTGTCACTTAATGCAATATCCTGCAAATTTGTACATCCGCAGAACGTGTAATCTTCTATCTTTGTCAAGGAAGTAGGCACATGACAATCTTTAAGCTTAGAGCACTGAAAGAAAGCAGAATCTCCTAAAGCTATAATACCATCCTTAAGAACTACTTTGACAAGTTCCTTGCAATTCGCAAAGGCACAGCGACCAATGCTTTTTACGTTCGTCGGTAGCACAACTTCTTCCAAGAAAGTTTCACTAAAAGCATGATTCCCAATGTTTTTAAGATTACCTATCGGAATTGTAATAGATTTCAACTTACTTTTATTAAATGCATAATTACCAATAGACTCTATACTTGAAGGCAACTTTATTGTTTTGACACTTGCTTTCATAAAAGCTCTGTCATCAACACCAATAACTCTATACGATTCTGCGTATTCTTCATCAGAATCTTTAACTATCATTGGTATTTCCATGTCACCATCGTAATCATCATATTCTGAAGGAGCCACACTCACTGTTCCAAAGGTAGCAGCCCCATCAGCTTCGGTTATAATACGATAACGGACATCCTTTACCTCCAGATATTTGTATTCCTGACAAAAGGAATTACCTACATATAGTAGAAAAACACTTATTATATAAATTATTCTTTTCATTGTCAATCATTAATCATTATGGAATTATACAGGAACCTCCATTTATATTTGGTTTTAAGAGAGATTATCAGTGCTTGATATATATCTCTTGATTCACATACAAGTGCAATGGATGCCAATATAAGTGTCCCGTCAAAGACTACATCGAATTTTATAAATGAATAATAGAAAAACCAGCATAAAGAAACTAACATTGTAGATAATAAAATGAAAGTTACCAAATTTGATTTTTTTAAAAAGACCATAAAAGGATTTTTCTGATAAGAGCAAATCGATTTGAACGTTTTATGAAGTATCAATTCAAAGATATAGCACAAAATAAAAGCAAAAAGCAAATTCACCAATCCTGGAACTTTATGCGTTTTCTGGTGTTCTAACATCATCAGTAGAGTATATGCCTGTATTTCTATTCCTGATATTTTCCCTATGGGCGAATTATGCATATCAGCCTCTTCGCCTATGGTACCAAGCAAAACTACATGTCCATCTATTAAGTCACGCTTATATTTTATTTCATTGTATTTAACAATATTAAATTTAGTGTTCTTATAATTGATTAAATTAGGTTTGTCATGTTCGACCTCCAATGTACTATCTATAGACATAGCAATCTTTGCAGGAAATGATAAACACTTTTCTTCATTTAATGAACTAACCGTTACGCACTCCCTAATTGTGGCACCTTGCATATTGTCAGTGAGGTTTGTAAATCCTTCAGAAACTTTGATGCTATCCGCGAAGAAAGACTTTACTTCCGTTTGAAATGCTCTTTTTTCAGAAGAATAATCTGTTAGTTTATTGGCAAAAACAGATATGTCTTTTACTTTTTCAACAGACTCAATCAAAATTGAATTGCCAAGACTGTCATCTTTGATACCTTCAAATATGATGTCAATACCAATAACCAATGGATTCTCTTCGCCAATCTGTTCAATTAATAAACCGATATCCTCTCGACTATACAATTCTTTCATGTCAACCAAAGTAATAAGATCATCACTTATAGAATCTTGTTCAGAATGTTGTATTTCGAAAAACGTATCAGTTATGGAGAAATTCTTTAAAGCAGTTGCGATAGGATTCAGGAAACTAATATTAAATACAAACAGACCAATTATCAATAATTGTGCAAACGTGAATAGCACAATGATCAAATGGTCTACATGGAACATCCTTTTTAGTGTTTCCTTAAAATATAACTTACAAACTTTTCTCATTGTCATCTAAGCATCGTTATATCCCATGTCCCCCTGCTGTATATACTATAATCACTTTTGGGAACATCAATCCCGTTTATTTTAAATTGCTGAATTAGAGCATCTTGACAACGTGAGTTGTTAAACAAATTATAAGGAGTTATTCCCATCATATTAATGTGAATAGTAAACTCCTGCCCCTTGTTAATATGAAGTCCTATTTGTGGACGATCAATATTATGGGTTGCTTTAATAATGAATGTTGGCATTATCTAATTCCTCTATTAATTGCAGCAGATGCTTGAATTGGATCTTTTATTAACCAGTCGATTGTTAACAAAGCGGCCGGATATGCCATCTTGTATAATGACATCAGTTCTAATAAAGAAAAACCTTCTGCTTTGAAATCTGATTCAACCTCAGCTTGAATCCACTTTTCTAATAATGGAACAAGTTGAACATCAATATTAGTTAATTCTTCAGCAACTCCATCAGCCTGAATTTGTGTATACTGATGTTTTAATAGCGCTTGTACTATTTGTTCTCTATTCATAATTTTTTATTGTAAGCTGTTAATACATCTTCTGCAAATTTGCGTGCATCGGCTTCAATAGGCTGCATCCAATACGCCTTGAATCCCCATAATTGAGCATTTTGATAGCCATATCGTTCCATATTAATATGCCAATTAGTAAGATCACCCTTACTGGTATGGGTTTCTCTCTGCTCAAGATTATATGTTTGATAAGAATGACGTCCTTCGTGAATAACAGTGTCAAGAACCTCCTTGTAGAATGTTATGTTGTTAGATTTAACTAATTCAGAGTTTATGACAATTTTTTCTCCACCCAAAAACGTCGTTTGGTGGTAGCCCATATGGCCTTGCAGTACACCTTTCTCTTCTTTTATCTTTCCTAAATCTTCCACTTTAATTGGGCATGCAGGTCGATGTTCAATCTCTGCAATCTGTTTTTCAAGATTATTCAGTAGATTCACACGTTCAGATAATGAAAGTTTTTGCCACTCGCTAAACTTCAAACCTTCAGTGTCAATCATTAGGTCAGATATCTTTTCAACCTGTTCCATATCCGTAGGAGCCTCTAAATATTTTGAAGGAATCTTGTCTTTTATTGGCTCTATTATTTCAGCAATCTGGGGATTACTATCCAAGGCTTTGGGGGGTGTACTATTTTGGAGTTCATCTATTCTTAGAGCCAAACTATCAGGACGCGGTGGAGCAATGCACTCTTTTAGATAGTCTAATTCTTTATTAGACAATTCTGAAACTTCATTCACTTTTGTTCCAGATGATTTCACTCCTTCTAATTCTTCAATCATATGAAAGCTTATTTTACCTTTTTTACTTGTATCCAATTTGTGTCCGTAGAAAGGGAACTGTTTACTATGCATTGACCTGTGAGCAATTTAGCTATAACTTTACGCTGCTCTTTATTAAGTCCCATAGATTCACTTATAGCCTTACAATCATCCTCAGAAACTAAACGATGAGTGATTTTTAAGTTGGTATTCTTGATCGCATCAGGAATTAATCGTGTAGGCACCTGATCAACTAAGAACAACCCTTCTCCAAATGCTCTAATCTCGGATAACATATTAGAGAACATCATTGCAGATTTATACTGAGGTAACTCTGGGTTATCACATTTTGACATAACCCGGTGAGCTTCTTCAATTATTGTTAGGTGTCTACATCTATTATCATTAAAATCGATTTCGCCTATTTCTGCTTGAGCTGTCCGGTATTCATATAGGAATTGTAGAATTAATGCCATAAAGAAACTCTTATCTATGTCATCCCCTACATAAGATAGATTAATAATACAATTTCTACCAAATAATTCTTCCCATGGGGTGGATGATACGACATTCAGCATATCGCCTTTCCAACCACGTTTAAGACTATCAATGCGAGTATTAAGACATGCTTTCATGTTTTTTTCTACACGTTCCTCATAGCCTCTATTATTAATTACATTCTCAACAGAAACACTCATACTATTTAAAGTTGGCGGCATAGTTTCGCCATATATAGGAGTTGTTCCAAGCCAATCTGTTGATTTATTCTGGTAAATAGTATATATGAGATCTTCCATAAGAACTGGCAAGATGTCATACATCGGGAAAGCCGCAGCAAATGTTGATTTTAACCTGTCTATATGTGATAACACATTAGGCTCTTGACTTTCTTTTAACCAGATTACTTCAAATGGATTCAAATGTAACTTTTTAGGGACAAAACTGTTTTTGTATTTTTTGCATCCTGGTATGTATATGTCTATTTGACTGTCAGGGTGTTCTTTATTATAATTAATAGCCCAATCGACATATTCCGTCTTGGCTGGTTCTATTACAAGGAATGGAAGCCGACCAATTCCATTAAGAATAGCTTGAACCGTGTTTGTCTTTCCTGTCCCATTTATACCAGATAGTAAAGTGTGCTTTGATAACTGTTTAATGGGAATCGAAAAATCAATGTTGGTTTGAGAACCTCCATATAGCATTTTCCCCAAACAAATATAATTCTCTGTATCATTTGTTTCTTGCTCATTCAGACTAAATTCTGGAGAGCTATCTACTACACTAATGCCAGGAACACTTCTTAATGGGAAATTGATAAAATAGGATAGCTCTTTTGTCGTAAGAAGAGTTCTCAAATCATTGAACTGATTACCGAGAGGATGTTCA
>OCVV011189633.1_pt1 | contig 12570 bp, 19 predicted proteins | sample 1539721 | NCBI WGS metagenome assembly OCVV01 (sample SAMN02144230, study PRJEB22623) | gut metagenome | biome: sheep rumen | host: Ovis aries | place: New Zealand
CTGGCTTAAAATCAGGTGTAGAGACTGGAATCTCTCTCTTCCCAGATCCCTTGAATACCACCTTGATCTCTTCCTTCTCTTCAGGATCAGCCTGATCAGCTCCAGAGAAGAAGCCATCCATCACAGCTCCAGCCTTCTTCATGCTATCCATTTTCTTACTTGCCATCTTCACTCTCTCCCTTCATGAACTCATCTATAAATGACTGATAGTCTACTGTAGCGTTAGCTTTTGGAGCTTCAGTGAAGAGATCAGACCTCATGACCTGACTCTCCCTGACAGCCACACTATTTCTGATAGGCTGACTGAAGACCTTAGTCCCCAGCTTCTCAGCTGTCTGAGTGATCTGATCCATTAGAGCCTTGCTCACATTCGTCCTCTCATCATGTCTGGTTATGAGAAGCCCAGAGATCCTCAGTCCCTTGTTGCTGTACTTCCTGACCCTCTGGATCAGTAGATTGAGCTGAGAGAGTCCCTGAATGGAGTACAGATCAGCTGTGAGTGGTATGATCACACTGTCAGAAGCTGTGAGAGCGTTGACAGTCAAGATCCCCAGAGTAGGTGGAGTGTCAATGATACAGAAGTCATAGTCAGCCTTCACAGTGTCCAGAGCTTCCTTCAGCATGAACTCTCTCCCAGTCTGAGTGAAGTCCATGTCAGCTCCAGCCAGAGTCAGACCCCCAGTGATCAGATCATAGCCCAGCTCAGTCTTCTGGATCAGATCAGGGAGCTCAGCTGAGCCCTTGAATACATCATAGAGAGTCTGATCCATATTGAGGATATCAGCCCCAGCTCCCAGAGAGAGATTGCACTGAGGATCAAGATCCACAGCTATGACCTTATAGCCCTTCTTTGATAGTCCTGAAGCCAGAGCTCCAGAAGTGGTAGTCTTTGCGACTCCACCTTTTTGATTTGATAGAGTGATTGTCTTCATACAGTATCCCCTTCCTTCAGTGTCCAGCTGTGAGCCCTCTGTCTCCCCACCTTATCCATATCATGAGGGAGATCAGACTCAGCTATGATCTTCTTAGATCCGTCTGGCTGGATCTCCATGATATCCTCATAGATATTGACTGTGAGCTTCTGAGAGCCATCTGGAGTCTCTACAGTGACTGATCCATCACCTTCATATCTGAGATATGTAGTGTCTGGATCATAGCCCAGCTGAGTGAGATACAGAGTGATATCTTCCTGAGCTTTGGATCTCATTCTGTCACCATCCTTCCTGATTACTTGATTTCATGATTTCATGATTTCATGTCTACAATATATCACAGCCCCCTCATTTTGTCCATAAAAAAGACTGAAGACCATCCCTGATCCTCAGTCTCTCCAGCTCATCCAAAAAAGTGAATGATCCATGCTATATTGCTTCCAGCCAGTAGCCCTATCATGACCAGAGTGGCTATCCAGAGCCTTCTCTGAGTCCTCTCAGCCTTAGCCATCATGAGCTCATGCTCTATGAATGATATCTTCTTCTCTTCCATTCATCACACCTCTTCTCTCATTTGCTTCTTGTACTTGTACAGAGTATTTCTGGAGAGCTTAGCTGAGATCTCTCTCTCTTCCACCTTCCCAGATCTCTTCTTAGTGGGGATCTTCACTGTCTTAGTGCTCAGGACTCCCAGCACCTCAGTATCTGAGAGAGTCCCATCAAAGTCCCTACTATACTTCCTGATCAGAGCCTTGATAGGCTCAGCCTTCTTGATATGGAGCTTGTCTCCCTCAGAGCGTCCTATATCGCTCCATGTTGGATCTTCCATAGCCTTCTCTACTGATCCATACTTGATAATTAGTCTCTCATTATTTTCCTTTGCTACAGCCATTCCTTCCTTGACTCTCTGTCTCAGATCCATGACTTCCTTCTCAGCCTGGTCAAAAGCCTTCTTGATATCAGCTTTGACCTTAGCCAGCATGAACTTATTGAGAGCTGTCATGATCCCACTGATCAGATCATCTGTATCCTTGTCACCTGACTTCACATCCACTGTGACAGACCCCTTCAGAGCTTCTCTGTAGCTCTCTGTATTGATATGGGGCTCTTTCAGGAAGACCAGATCACAGCCCCTCTCATACAGATCCTGATAGACCTTGAAGCCTTCCTCAGCGTCCCTACTCATTCTGGATACTGAGTCAAAGACTACCAGATCACCCTTCTTCAGCTTAGAGTAGAGCTTGCTCCATGCTGGTCTGTCCATCTTAGTCCCAGTGTACTCATCCTGAATGATAATAGCTTCAGGATACTGAGCCTTGATATTCTTGATTTGTCTCTCTATGTTTTGCTCCATTGTACTTACTCTCACATATCCATATTTTTTCATGATTGGACTCCCTTCTCTGGTCTCTTATTCATTTCTGGCTACACCCAGATTTTACACTTATAATATACCAGAGAAGGGGCTGTCTGTCAACACTTTTGGTACTGCTTCACTATAACCCAGATTTGACTATTTTCATTTTTTCTTCATGATAAAATCTGACCACTCCACCCTGACCAGCTCCCTGATCAGATCCTCATTTGAGAAGTCCACCTTCTCCAGATCCACTGTCTTCAGGATGGACTCTATCACAGTGGGAGAGACTCTTTCCTGAGCCAGTATTTCTCTATATCTGGACTCTTTCTTCAGAGTGTCCATGAGAAGAGTGATCTGATCCTCAGTGAGCTCCAGTCTCTCCAGATAGTCTCTACTGATCATCTGGATCACCTCACTCCCCATCTACAGCTTCTGAGAAAAGCTGAAGACCAGCGTGATCCAGTCCAGCCAGATCCTTGAAACATCCATCCATGTCCTCAAAGAGTGGTCTCTTCCTGAGAGTAGCTTCTGGAGTCCCATACTTATCATGATAATACTGGTTAGCCAGTCTCCCAGCTCTGGTAGTGTCATACTGAAGCCAGTCTTCCAGACCATTCCTGATCCCACTGACCACCTCAGAAGCTGTCTGGGAGCTCATCTCTTTGCACATAGCCAGATAATTTCTTCCTCTGATCTCATTGTCATGAGCTATCTCTGAGATAATTCCCATAGCTATCCCATTGTCCTTGACCATCTCAGCCACTCTATCCAGCTCTTCAGCTGTGACCTTCTTCTTCATCTTCAGAAGGTGGATCAGGTTGAGCTGTTCATTTGTGGGAGCGTTGACCTTCCTTCTGGAGATAGCTTCATCCATCCCAGTCAGAAGAGTATTAAGGCTCTGTCTGTACTCTCCCTGAAGAGCTGTCAGAGCTTCCTTATGATCCTTCTGGAGCTTCTCCAGATCCTTCTGATAGCCCTTGCTACCCTCATACTTCTTCAGGCTCTGGAGCTTCTTCTCATACTCAGAGACCAGCTCAGCCCTCTTATCCTGATACTGCTTAGCCTTCACATAAAACGCTTCTGTTTTTCTAACCATCTTCTTTTATCTCCCTTCTCTGATAGCTTTGATTTTCTTTTTGCTGAAGTAGTGATCTGAGATTACATCAAAAGTGAACACTGGCACATGATAGCCCAGATGATCCTTCATGAGCTCTCCATTTGCGTCTGAGACCATACAGAGAGCCGGTACTACTTGCCTACTCCATGTCTGACTGTCAATCTTTGACCCACAGTGGGGACACTCTCTGGAGTGCTCATCATTCATGGATCTTCTGTAGACTTGCCATGTCTGACCGCAATAATCACAGTAAATTTTCAGATATGCCATTTCACTTCTCTCCCTTCTCTTCTTCATACTTCTCCCACAGAGTCCCCTTGTCATGGATGATCACTGGTTTTTCATCTCTGGGATCTCCCTTGATAACACACTGAGGGATAGTGGGAGTGATAACTTTTCTGTCATAAGGATCATAGTTTTCATTTTTCTTCATGGTAAAAGACCTCTCTTTCATTTATGCTGAATGTTTTTTGCTATATATCACCCTATCAAGGCTGTATGATAGGGAGTCCAGAGCGTGATTGTCTTTGTCAGGGACTGAGCTCAGGATCTCTCCAGTCCTCTTGTCTATGTCATACTGGTAGTTTCTGAGCTCTCTGGCACAGTTTGGAGTCCTTCTGGGATCTACAATGATTTTTCTATGCTGAAGCCACCTGATCCGATACTCCACACAGCCAGCGAACTTAGTACATGGAATGATCTTCAGCCCATGATCCCTCATATCAGCTATGTCTTTTGGACTGGCTGAGTCAGCTATGATCAGAGCTCTCTCTTCATAGGACTCAGCCCCATAAAATGAGTTATAGACCTTAGTCCCCAGAGAGTCCCATCCCTTCTCTTTGATCTTCTCAGCCAGCTGTCTATTGCTCAGGTGAGTCTCATAGATCTCATCCATGATCCAGATCTCTTCCCTTCTGGGATCATAGCTCACTCTCAGGAAGCAAGCTGGATCTGAGCTGAAGCCCCAGTCAATTCCTGAGTAGATCTTGCTCAGCTGACTGTATTCCTGATCAGTGATCTCCCTGACTTCCAGATTTTCAAAGACCTCACTTCCTGAGCCCACAGCCAGCCCCAGAAATTCATGATCATAGGCTCTGGGATTGATCTCTTTCAGTCTGTCAGCTTCATCATAAAAAGTCTGACCCAGCCAGCTCACTGGGATCTGGAGATAGTTGGTCAGAATATTGAGGGATCTCTCATCTGGTCTATCACAAAATTCATTTGCCCAGTTTGATTTGCTGATCGGTGGATTGAAACTTCTCATCACACAGAAGCTGTCTCCACCTCTCAGGACTGACTGCTGAAGATTTCTCACTTCAGGCTGACCGCTCAGCTCATTGAACTCTTCACACCATAGATATTTGAAGTATCCTCTCACTGGCTTGACTGATTTGAGCTTCTGTGGATCGTCCATCCCAGTCAGCCTGATCACCTGACCAGTGGGGATATAGACCAGCTGAAGAGGATTGAGAGTAGATCTCCAGTAGTCCCCCACTCCCAGCTCTGAGACAGCCCACTGAAGCTGACTGAAGACAGATCCTCTGAGCGTGACAGCCCACTTCCTGACTACCAGAGCATTACTGAGCCCAGTCTCATCCAGCATGATCTGAAGGATCAGCTCCAGAGCACAGAAGGAAGACTTCCCACTTCCTCTCCCACCTCTGAGATTGAAAAACAAGTGATTTCCCTGACAGATATCTTCATGAACTGGATAATAGACCTCAGCTATATGATCCCTGATATCTATACTCTGGATCTCTTCCCTGAGCTTCTCAGAGTGGCTCAAAGAGCCCTCTACAGCCCTCAGACGCTTGTCTATGGTATAATCTGATATTCTCATCACATCACCCCTCAAACGTCCCCATTTTGTCTCTGAGCGTCCTCTACCTTCTGAAGTCTATCCAGTATCTCAGTGCTATTTCTCCACTGACCCAGCTGATTTGAGAAGAGTGTCAGAGCATTGACTTTCACCTGACCTTTAGTCTCTGGATCATCAATGAGCTTCTGGAGCGTCTCCACATTCTTTGATAGATAGGACTCCATCTTCAGGACTGCTTCTCTGATCAGCTCATCCCTTCTCTCTGTGACTATCCTCATAAAATCTGGATCATTCTTCAGGCTGTAGTATTTGTTTTTACCTATACCAGCCATCTTCATGATCTCAGCCCTCTTACAGCTTGTCATGAAGGCTGTGATATATTCTTCAGGATATTCCTTCATGGTCTCACTCCCTTCCTGACTTCATTGAGGATCTTTGACGCTTCCAGCTTCTGATCTACACTGGAGCTCTCATCATCCAGAACTGACAGACAGCCCTTGATAATAGCTTCAGAGATCCTCTTCTCATTCTGAGCCTTCTGAGCTCTTGCTTCTTCATGTTTCCTTCTGGTCTCTTTTGCCTTCTCAGCTGGAGTCATTTCTTTTCACCTCTTTCCTTTAACAATCTGATAAAATCATTGACCAGTAGTCCTGAGCTTGTCAGCTGATCTGTCACTCCATAAAAAGTCCCCTCAGTGTCCATCTCCATCATTCTTCTGAGAGCTGTGATCAGCTTCACCTTCTCTTTTTTGCTTATCTCACTACAGAGACTCAGGAAGTTACTCTCTTGAGTTGTCATGCTTATCACCTTCCCTTCTCTCCCTGATATACTCTTCAGCTTCTTCTCTGGTCTGGAATACTCTCTTCACATCATCCCAGACCCAGCCACCTATATCCCTGAGCTCCCACACCTTGAAAGCTCTTCCATATTCCTTGATCTTGTATTTACTCATCATTATTGATTTCTCCTTCCTGACTCTTCTTCAGCTTCAGATATTCCTCAGCTCCATCCTTGCCCTCAAAATATTTGCACTGGACTACTACTGGATCAGGATCAGAGGGATATTGCTCATACTGGACTACAGCCCATCTCCAGACTGATCTTCCCCAGAAGAGTCCATGTCTGACCTTGTACAGATCCCACCATTTTCTATATTCATCCATCGTCTTCTCACCTTTCAGAGCACATAGAGCACATAGAGCACCTGATTTCATCTTTTTTATATATTCATGTATCTTCTTTTCTTTATCTCTTAGATACTGCTCTAACTGCTCTAACTGCTCTAATGCCTATAAATACTGGCTTTTCACAGAGCACTTTTCATTTTCAAACTGCTCTATAACTGCTCTTTTCTGCTCTCAGACTGGTCTCCCCTTGCCCTTAATTGAAGGGGAGATCCATCTGATCATCTACTTCAGTCCATTCAGAGCACTTTTCATCATCATCCAGAGCACTTTTTAGAGCACTTTTTTCTAAAGAGATCCCCTCAAAGTATCTGATACCCATACTCATTTTTTCTCTGAAGTCCTTCATCCTGAGTGATCTGTAAAAGTTGTTTCTACTCAGTGAAGTCCTATCAGTAGAGTCACAGTAGCTGACATACTTCTGATAGAGCTTCCCTCTCTCTTCCTTAGCTCCCTTCACTCTGGAGCACTCTTCAGAGATCCACGCTTCCACAGTGTCACTGTCATTTCTGAGGGACTGTACAGCTTCCACTGATCCAGCTGACTCAGTGATCAGACCAGCCTGATACATCCGCTCCAGAGCCTTCACTGACAGCCAGATCAGATAGTCCATCTCACCCTTCAGGATCTCCAGATAGTCAGCTCTCTTGTGCTCTGGCTGTCTGGTCATGTTGAGGATCAGTAGCCTTCTGTAAAAGCCATTTGTCTTCTCTGATATGACCAGAGGGAGCTCATTAGTGCTGAAGATCAGCTTTGCATAGTTTTTGAAGTATATGTCTTGCTTCCCCTTTGGCTCACCTCTCAGAGAGTCCTCACCCAGTATCTTCTTTATGACTGAAGTATCTTCCAGAGCTGAGACTTCCAGATCAGCACATGAGTTGAGTGTCTTCCCCAGAAGTCCATAGCTTGCGAAACGCTGAGACAGCTCTTTCAGTGATATGTTGCTGATATTCTCAGCCCCTATCATGGACTCTATCAGCCTGATCACTGTGGACTTGCCTGAGCCACCTGACCCATAGAGGATCATGAACTTCTGTTGTCTTGTGTCTCTGGTCAGACAGTAGCCCATATACTGAAGCAACATCTCTCTATCATCTTTCTCAGGGACTATGAACTGAAGCCACTTCTCCACCTCAGTCCCTGTCAGCTGAGCTGAGGGATCATAGTCATGAGGGATCTGATTGATAGCTCTGTACTTTGGATCATGAGGGATCATCTTCTGAGCCACTGGATCATAAAAGCCATTCCTGAAGTTGATCCAGTGCTGAGGATACTGATTGATCTCTTCATAGCTGACCTGAAGCTCAGTCCTATTGAGAAACATTCTGTAGACCCTCTCTTCAGTGGAACTCTTGTCCAGCTCTGGATAGATCAGCTTAGAGATAGCTGTCTTCAGATTTGCTCCAGACACATCCCCTCTGTAGACTCCATCCTTGTACATATAAGGAACTCCACCCAGTATGAAGAGATCACCCTTCTGGGACAGATACTCATAGATCCTGAGATCATAGACAGAAGTGGGGACTCCATTCTTGAAGTGATGGAACTGGCTGAGATCCTCTCCACCTGATTTCATGATTTCTTGTTTTCTTGATTTCATGATTTCATCTTCTGAAGATCCAGCCTGATACTTCATAACTGAGTCATAGATCTTCTGGAGCTCAGTCTCTGATATAGGTGGACTGCACTTCTCAGAGTTGAACTGTCTGAGAAGCTCCCATGTCTTGATAGCTGGTACAGACTTAGCTCTCAGGCTTGCTCCATATCTGAAGATAGTGTCATTCCTTGACCCTTCTGGGACTGTCTCAGGGATCTCAAAGAGCTTCTTCTGACTCTCCCCCAGAGCTTCTCCAGTGACCTTCTTCTTCTCCAGACGCTCCAGCCACTTCTCAGGGAGCTCAGCCAGTGGAGTCTCTTCTGGATCTGATCCACACTCCCACTCATAAGCTCTCCCAGTGTCAGGATGGACTGAAGGTGGAGCTACCACATAGCCACCATTAGCTCTGATATCTATGTCCTCTCCCAGCTGTGACGCTGATATGCTAATCTCATGTCCTACTGGATACTTGAAGTAATAGTGAAGCCCACCTGATCCAGTGATAGCCACCCATGTCTGAGGGAGCTCTCCCAGCTCTGACTCCAGAGCCTTCAGGGACTCATCTCCATACTTTCCCTGATCATGTTTGATATCTACATCTATGACCAGAAGACCATTGATCTCCCCAGTGGCTATCCCTATATTTGCTGAGGGATACTGAGACCACCATGACTCCACCTGAGCTCTGTCTCTTGTTGCATCATGACACCCATGACCACCTTTTTCTTTTGAGATCATTGGATATTTTCCATTCAGAGGGAAGATAGCCAGTGAGCTTCTATGACCTTCTTTAGTTAGGTACTTGATAGCTTCACTCTTCACTCACTCCACCTCTCTCTTTGTTCAGCTCCCTGATAGCTCTCAGGATCTTGCTTCTGTTTTCTGGAGTCAGATCATATCTCATGAGATTGCTCAGCCAGACCCTACTGATCCCCATGTGCTTAGCTATCTCTGTATATTTCAGCCCAGACTCACTGACCATGACTCTGATATCAAGATTTCTCACTTCTGGTCTCTCCCTTCTTTAATCTCTTTACTTTGTTATTTACATTTTAATCCCTTTACTGTATAATAACAATGTACAGTATATTTCTAAAATCCGATATTTGAAGGGAGCGACTCACCATGAAATTATACAGTTTGAAGGAAGGACTCAAAAGAGCAAGGAAGGAAGCTGGACTCACTCAGGCTGAGCTGACAGAGATATTGAAAAGTAAAGGAATAGCCAGCCACATCAAGACAGTCATGAACTGGGAGCAAGGAATAGCTGAGCCCTCACTGGGGACTCTTATGGATCTGACAGAGCTCTATCACTGTGATCTGGACTATCTGACTGGAAGGATTGACTGTAAGACCCATGATCTCCAGTTTATCCATGATCAGACTGGACTCAGTGAGAAGGCTATAGAGAAGCTCCGGAGTCTTGTGACAGAGCCTGACTGGGATCAGATGGAGAGAGACCTCAGAGAGTCAGCTCCAGAGATCCCTGAAGAGAAGATCCATGACAGCATACAGAGACAGAGGGAGAGCTGGGAGACTTCCCCAGCCAGAGACTATAGTCAGATCCTCTCCCTGATCCTTGAAGACCTGAACTCTGAGTATTTGCTCTCACTGATCACCAAAAGAGTGAAGGGATATCAGCCACGCTCCAGATCAGACAGACCTCTCACCCATAAAGAGCTCACTCAGGATGATCTCTGGATAGATCTGGATGGTCAGAGAGTGCTGACCCATAAAAGGAATATACTGGACTCCCTGATCCAGTCAGAAGTAGCCAGCATGATCCCAGTGATCTCAGAGACCTATCATAGTCAAAACTGAGCTATATCTGTCAAAATACCAAAAGTGATACAATTTGACGCTGAGACAGTCCTTCTGAGGGCTGTCTTTTTATATGCTTTCTGACTCCACTCAGAATTGACTATACCAGCTCAGAAGAGAAGCCCTGAGAGCGATTATCAGAGAGCCCTGACCTATATTTCTACCCTGAGCCACCTGATAAACGCTTCCAGAGCCACAAAAAAAGAGACCAGACTCTCATCTGATCTCTGTGAGATACGGCACATAATACCCAGTACGAAGTGACGCTTCCCATCACTTCTCTGGGCTGGGGAGACCCCAGACCCCTCTCTGATTTCATGTATTCATGTTTTCATGTCTTCTCCCAGTGTCTGTAGACTGTGGACTTGCTCAGCCCAGTCTCCCTGATACAGTCAGCCTTCTTCCCTTCAGGATGATCTGATCTCCACTGGATCACCTGATCAGCCTTGCTCCCTGATCCCTTCTTCCTTCCCTGAAGAGTCTTCCCCTCAGCTTCATTCATGATCTCCAGAGTGCTTCTGGCTATTTTAAGATGGAGAGCTTGCTTCCTGAAGTTTCTCTTGTTCTTCTGTATGGAGATCCCTGAGAGTTTACTGATCTCATCTATAGGGAAGGTACAGTATCTCTCATCATAGCACTCCAGAGCTGACTTCACATCCTTCTCAGTAAAAGCCTGATCTGGATACACCTTATTCATGAATGGGATCAGCTCCATAGCGTCTGAGCTGACCTCTTCTTCACTGATCCCAGACTTCACAGCATAGATAGCCAGACACATGATATTGAAGTATCTGTGATGGAATGTAGCCCCCATCCTGATCTGACCCTTCCACCAGTCATACAGATCTCTCTTACAAGTCCAGTGACCTCTTGACTGATCTCCATCCATGACCCTCTTCTGATACCACTCTGGATACTTCTTCTTAGCTTCTTCCAGACTCATCCTACTCTCTTTATACAGCTTCTTCTCATCCACTCTGTACTCAGGGAGAACATACTCACAGAGCTGACTCAGGGAGCATGGATGATTATTGACTCTGAAGGCTCTCACCCTCACTCCCTCTATTTTGGACTTACCACCTATCACCCTGAAGCCCTGATTGATCCCTTGATACTGGATATTCTCATCCTCACTGGTATATCCATTCCACATCTTCTCAGTCAGAGCATACTTCAGGCTCTTCAGCTGGATCTTGATATGAGGATACAGTGGGAGTGGCTCTTCAAACACATAGTACAGATGGACTCCATGACCTGACAGAGCTATGTACTGAGGGACTGGATACGCTTCAGCCCTGATAGCCCCACTCATAAAATTATTGAGAGTGCTATCTGTCACTCCATCCAGATCAAAGATCAGAGCATACATCTTGTTAGCACTGGCTTGAAGGTTCTTCCTTCCAAAATAGGTGATACCATTCAGGATAGCAAAGTCAGCCTTCTGGAGCTCTTCCAGCGTCTTCTCAAAAGTATCATCAAACATGATCCTGAAGTGACCCTTTTCAGCTGACTCATTCTTCCAGTAGCCCAGAGGATTGCTCTTCCTATTTCTGGTCTCCACCTCTTCACCTTCTCTCTGGATCAGCCCATCACCCAGACTGAAGATATCAGAGTAGACTTCCATAGCTGTCACCTCTTCAGCTCCCCACTCTCTCAGAACATCCTCTAACATATCCCTCACTCATCCTCTCTACAGCCCCATAGCCATAGGGCACGTATTATTATCAATAGATTTGTGACACCTTTTTGAGCCATTATAAGGGATAGCCTGAGCAAGTGTCAAGACTACCCCTTCTGAGCCACCTGAGAGCCCCTCAGAGCCCTTCTGATAGCTTCCTTGATAATTTGATCAGCCCACTTCTTCAGAGCTGTCTGAGAGCCTTCTGAACTCTTCCAGCCACTCTCTCACAGTCTTGATATCATCCTCAGTGGGCTCTCTCTTGAAGCCTTCCAGAGCTTCCTTGATCTCATCTTCCCACCACTGATCCTCTGGATCTACCTCTTCAGGATGATCCTTCATGTAGGCTCTCTCATCCCATGCTGTCAGGAAGTCTTCTACAGTGTCAGCTGAGCCCCATCCCAGAAGGTGAGGGAGTAGATCATCCTCATACATCCATGAGAAGCCATGTCTGTCATACCACTGATCAGCATACATGGACTCATCTGATCCAGAGTAGAATGACCCACAGATCAGATCCCCCACAAAAGTCTCAAAGAGCTCTTGTACAGTGATCCCTGATCTACCACACTTCTCAGCCAGAGCCTTTAGATCCTTGTCACTGATCCTGACTGGGACTGACCTGAGCTTCAGCTCTTCATGATCCCTGATATCTCTCTTTGTATCCATCCGCTCCACCTCTCTCTGATTTCATGTCTACATGATTTCATGATTTCTTTTGAGCCATCTTCAGCTCATAGATCTTCTTCTGATCCGCTGTGAGAGAGTGCTTCTTGATATACTCAGTCAGAGCCAGAGTCCCCAGCTCATCCACCTTCAGTCCCTTAGCTTCAGCCCACACTCTCCAGCTGTCTACAGTCTCTATGGGAGCTCTGAATGAGAAGACCTTGTGAGTATCTATCACTCTTGGCTTCTTGCCTTCCTGAGCCTTCTGAGGGCTCTCTGAGGGCTCTTCTTTGGCTGTCTTAGATCTTCCCTTAGCTGGCTTCTTCTCATCCATTTTGATACTCATAGCTGGCTTAAAATCAGGTGTAGAGACTGGAATCTCTCTCTTCCCAGATC
>OCVV011341011.1_pt1 | contig 12566 bp, 5 predicted proteins | sample 1539721 | NCBI WGS metagenome assembly OCVV01 (sample SAMN02144230, study PRJEB22623) | gut metagenome | biome: sheep rumen | host: Ovis aries | place: New Zealand
GAGCGCACGCCCAGTCCGGGCATATAGACCGCGGTGACCCGCTCGTCCGCGCTCTCGCCCGTGATCAGCGGATAGTTGAGTTCGGGATGCTCAGGACGGAACGAGCCCTCCTGGAGCGCGGCGCGGTGCTCCTCGGTGAACGCTATCCAGTGGCGCATCACGTCGCGGTGCGGCGCAGGTGTCTTCGCGAGGACCATCGAGTATTGCACTGTTGAAAAAAGAGAGTTGAGAATCGGACGCGCCGCGCGCTCCGGCGGCTCTTCGGGAGACCACACGAGCATGTCCGAGTGGACGGCCGTATCGCCGGATGTAAGCCGAAGGTCGCAGACGAGCTTGCGTATCTTGTCCGAGTCCGCCGGACAGTCCGTCGCGCGGATCATGTTGCCGTACTGACGTATCGCAGGGCCCATGTACTGCTGGCGAAACTCTATGAGGACATCTGGCCGTATTGCCGTCAGGCGGCGGACGATATCCTTCATCAATGCGTCGACTGCAACGGGAATCGAACGGATGTCACGCCCGGCGTAGCCGTCTTTCTCCGCCGGATCCCCCGACTCCGGGACCTTGAACTCGTCTATGAAGTCGAGTTTGAGACCGTCGAAGCCCCAGTCCCGAACGGCGCGCTCGTAGGTCTTCACGAGGTACTCGCGGACCTCCGGAAACCGCGGGTCGAGAATCCCGACGTTCGTCGTGCCCGGATTGAGCAGCTTGTCCCTGAAGCGCTGCCACGCTGCGGATTCGTCCCCGACGAACGGCACAGCAAGCCAGAGCATGTAGCGCTCGATCCCGGCCTCGTGCACGCGGCGCACGTGCGCCTTCATGTCCGGAAATCGTTCCGGCACAGGCATCCAGTCGCCCGTCGCCGAGTAGTACGTCCGGCTCTCCGCCTTCTGCCATCCGTCGTCAAGGATCATCGACTTCATGCCGAGCGAGGCCGCGAGCTTCGCCTCCGCCTCAAGCTCCCCCGCATGGACGTCCTGCCAGAAGGCGTACCACGTCGAGTATAGGGGATTCCGCGCCGGGCCCGGGACCGGACACGCCGCAAGCCCGGCCGTCGACGATATCCATTCCGCCGCATCGCGGACGCCGTCAGCCCAGAACACACCGCGCGCGTCGAGGCGAACGGAAACCCTGTACTCCAACATCGCGGGCTCGTCCTCGTTGAAGAACTCTATGCGTCCATACAGCCTGCAGTCGCTCGACCCTACCGTCAGGCCGTAGTCGACTCGGCGCAGCGCCTCTGAGCACGCGACCGCGAGCACATTGCTCCCGGCGTCGCCGAAAGCCGCGGCGATCGGCGCGCGGTATGCCAGCTGCGAGCTGCAGCGCACCTTGCCCCACTCCTTCGGCCAGAGGGTGTAGCGGTCGTCGTACGGAGTCCAGACATGATCCGCCCCCGCACCCGGCATCGAAAACTCGAGCGCGAACTTCGGCGGACGCGCGGGCGCGCCGCTTCGCATGCGCACCGTTACTTCGCTCACGCGCCCTTCCGTCGTCTCCGCGACCTGGAAGCTCCACGGACCAGGCTCTTCGCATGAAAGGACGACCGCACCGGCAACGCCGCACGGGACCTTTGACTCGTACGAGCCCGCTGCGGGCTCGACGGCTGCGAAGACCGCCAGGAACACGGCACCGACTGTCATGGATTTCATCAGATTCTACTTCCTTTCGCCATTCTGCGCGGACGCCTTTGCCGCGCGCCAGCGCTGGACCGCCTCGCGGATCGCCTCGGCGTTCCGCGTCATTATCGTGCGGTTCGCCGCCCCCGGATAGATCAGCACGCACTGGTCGTTCATGTAGTTGTTGACCTCGTCCCACATCGAGTTGCAGTAGGTGAACCCGTATGCGAGCGCAAAGAAGCCCCAGCCGTCGAGTCCGTACTGAAGAGCAAAGTCGGCGAGGTAGAGCATGTCGCCGGTCGCGGACGGGGCCTTCTCCCAGAAGCACGGCGTAGTATAGCCCATGAGAAGATCGAACTTCGGGCCCTCTCGCCTCAGCTGCGCCGCATACGCTCCGTTGTTGTTCATGTTCCAGTAGTGGTCTGCGTACGGACAGTAGCAGTTGACGTACGGCGTCATCTTCATGCACGACTCGGGCCCCGCGCCGGCACCCTCCCCGGGATTGACCCAGATGCGGACGTCCTTTTCCGCCTCGCGGAACTTCCTGGCAAGCTCCACCCATCCGTCGGACATCGAGTTGTTCGGCTCGTCCATAAAACTCCACGCCCAGTCCTTCGTGTCGTAGCCGAGCCTGGTGTAGCGCGCCTTCACGTCGCGGATGTGCTCGGGGCGCACATCGCCGTCGTTGAGGTGGGTCGTGAGGCGGATGCCGTACTTCACGGCCTCGGCCCTGCTGACGAGGGCCTCGCCGATAACGTTCACGCCGAGGTCGCGGAACGCCTCCCAGCAGGAGACGCTCCGCCACGGAACGGCCCAGCCGTAGACGTACGGAACCGGCACCGAGGCGCCGTGCGGCTCCTTGCGGGCGACCGTTATCGGGAGTTCCCTGTCGCCTACTGCGAACTTGATCTTTGCAGCCTTCGAGCGCGCGTCGCCGCGTATCGTGATCCACAGCCCGACGGTCTCCTCCGGCGGCGCGAACACCTGGTCGCGCACGAGCAAATGCGAAGGCGTCCATCCGCCCCACCCCGCAAGCGAGAACGCCACAACCCGCCACTGGAGCTGCCCTGCCTTGTCGCCTGTCACCCTTGGGGTGATTTCGCGGTACTTGGACGTGTTGTTGTTTACGAGAACGAGCATAGTCTCCGCCTCGCCGTCGCGCACTTCCACGGTCACGGGTTCAAGGCCTTCGCCGTCGCGCGGACATTCCGTCTGCGAGAACCCCGACCACGGATCGCGCGCGCGCCACATCGTGACCGGTGCCTTGTCGAGCGGTGGGAGCGCCACTCCGCCGCCCTCCGGAGCGTACGCAGGATCGTCCGTTACGATCACGGCGTCGGCGCGGCGGTACGTCGAACCGCCCTGGTTCTTGAAAAGCCGGATGCGCGCCTTGCCCCTGCCGAGCGTCGCGTCGACCTTCACCCAGGAATGTCCGGCGTGTGAGCCGTTGTATCCCCAGTCGTCCGCGAGCGACTTCTCCGCCTTGACGTTTCCGTCGAGGTCCTCGACGCGAAGACGCCACGGCGCAAGATAGCCGGCGACCTCCGAATAACGCAGCCAGACGTGGTAGAGTCCGTTGGATGGAATCGCCACGTCCGTCCACGCGTCCGCCTCGTCGCCGCCGTATCCGGCCGCCAGTATCTTGCCGCCGGACCCACCTCCGTCGCCGTCCTTCCACCACCCGGTGCGCACTTCGAAGTCCTCGCACTCGACCTTGCGCTTGAAGTGCGTGCGGTCGATCCCCGCGAGGAACTGACGCATTTTCGCCTTGCCATCCGCGACCTGCGCAGGCGTTCCGACAAGATTGTCCCCTTCGTCGAAGTAGACCATCCCCGCCATGCGGCCGGCCTCGACTCCGTGCACTTTCCCAGAAGCAAGGTCGGAGAGGAACTGCTTGCGCCATCTGCGCCACAGCTGCTTCAGCGCAGGAGACGGCCTTGCGGAACACATCGGACGCCTCGACCATAGTTCGCGCATCGCCGCGTCGCCGAGCGTAGCCGCCTCCCCGGGCTTCGCGATGGGATCCGTCGACAGCACGATTTCCGCGACACGCCGTTCCGCGTACGGGCCGTCGTGCGTAAGTCCCCTTAGCGAGACGGCGCGGCGTCCCTTCGCGAGGCGGACGAGCGGAGACGCCTCCCATATCCAGCCCGTCGGTTCGTCGCGGTGGTTCGGCAGGAAGTTCTGCCTGCGCCCGAACTCCGCCCAGTCGCAGCGGAATGCGAAGGCGTCCTGCACAACCGTAACGCCAGGATCGGCCTGGGCTGCGAGGCGCCCGTCCTCTATCGACAGTTCAAACGAGGCGACCGTGCCCTGCGTATGGTGGTACTTCACCCACACGCGGTACCAGCCGTCCTTTGGAATGTCGACGCCGGTGCGGACCATGAGCCCGTTGTGCCCTCCCTGGAGGACAATGCACTTCACGCCGTCAACATCGCCCTCGCCCCACTGCCTCAGCGGCGCCTTGGCGAAATCCGCCGCGGCCAGACGGACAACAGTCGGCTTCTGGGCGACGTTCGCCACGGGCTTCTCGGCCATCAGCTGCCTGCGGAAGCCCGGGTTCCCCCTGCAGTAGTCCCGGAAGTGCGTGAAGCCCGTGATAGTTCCGCCGAGCGTGTCCCAGTTGAGTTCGTCCGGCTCGTCCTCCACGGCAAAAGCGGCTACGGCGATGAAGACCGGCATGGACAGCAGAATCAGTTTTCTCACAGCGGCTCCCCGTTGATCGTTATGTTCTTTTTCAAAATTATGCCGAAGGTGGTTCCTTCTTCCGGATGAATGTTGACCGTCGGGCGCTTCGCGCCTTCACCGACGGTGATGGCGACGTCCTCTATGGTCAGAGTGCGGAAGCTCCCCGCCGGCTCGTCCTTGCATGCGTCGCCGTACATGCTGCCCGGACCGAACATCTTGTAGTTCGACACTGCAATCGCGTCGCCGCTCCATGGTTCCGTCGATATGTACTTCTCGTCGCGGAAGCGCTGCATCACCGACGGACGCTCGCTCCTGTCGTACTCGATGCGGATGTTGCGGTACGTGATGTCCTCGATCGGGGCAGGGCCGCCGAGGTGTACGCTTATCGCGCCGTGGTTGTTGTGGACGAGGTCGCAGTCCTGGAATACGATACCCTTCATGTACGGCGCCCACGTCTCTAGGCCAACCTCGAGCGTCCTTCCCCATCCGCACCAGCATACGCAGCGCTCGGCGCGTACGTTCTCGACCGGAGACTTCTCGTCCGACATAAGCCCCTTCACGACGATGGAGTCGTCGAACGAGTGGAAATACGAGTCGCGTATCAGCACGTTCCGCGAGTTGCAGATGTCGATACCATCGGTGTTGTACCGCCACGCGCCCGTCACCTTGATGTGCGCGAACTCGAGGTTGCGGCTGTTGAACGCGGAGACGCACCACGCCGCAGCGTTGACGACGACGGGTCCGTCGACGGTGACGTCGGACGAGTCGAGTATCTGTATGCCTGAGTCCTGGTCGTCGCGGTAGCAGTCGTACCCCGTGCGGCGGTTGCGCGATCCTTCGATTACGCCGTAGCCGAATATCTTCACGTCCTTCACTCCCTTTGCACGGAAGCACGCCTTCACCATGGCGTCCTTGTCTATGTAGACCCGGTCGTGGTCCTTGAGCGTCACGAGAACAGGCTCGTGGAGGCCGGGCCCGAACGTCAGCGTCGCGGAAGTCCTTTCCTCGGCGAAGTCGCGCTTCGGCTCGACGAAGAGTTCGAGCGGAGAGTGGCAGCCGTCCAGCTCGAGGACGTAGTGTCCGCACTTCGGCACCGTGAAGAGTATCTCCCCGTCCGATGCCGTCGGCACGATGCCAGTCGCAAGCGGACGCACCGTCACGCGCGAAAAGGCCCTGTCGGGCTTCACCCTGCAGACGACGGGGCCATCGGCCTCTATCGTCGCGAAGCCGGCGACTTCCGTCTGGTCGACAGGCCGCTGGTAGTCCTGCGGCAGCTGGTTGAACGGAACGGCGGAGATGCGCATCGGCGTCACCTTGGCAGGACGGCCATCCACCCAGAGCGCATACCCGGACTTCGTCGGAAAGAAGCCCTCGAGAATCCGTGCGGCAATTTCAGCCATGCCTGCGTCGCCCGGATGCGCGGCGACTCCCGAATGGGCGAAGAGTCCGGTCGCTCGCATCCCCGGCTGGTCCGCGACATCGGCGCGAACGAACGTCACGTCGAGATCGCTCGCGACGTGCGCCATCTCGGCGTCCTTCGCGGCGTTCGGCCAGAACACGCCGCGGACGACGACGTTCGGCTTGGAGCGTCCGGGCATCAGAGGGCGCAGCAGTTCCTTGAACGCCCTGCGGTAGGCGAGACGATCGGCCTCCGAGGACAAGTCCGGAACATTTTCGCCGAGCGCAACGACGACATACTCCGGGCGGAACGCGACGACGTCGGCAAGCAGGGAGTCCGCAGCAACCGTCTTGTATTCGCGCTCGAACGCCGCAAGGTTGCGCACCATTACAGAGGGCTTGCGACCTGTCTTATCAGCGATGACTTCCGTCACGAGGTGTACATAGTCGCGCGACGCCTCACTCGCCGCCATACCCCAGCTGTTCGTCCAGCCTATCGGCGCAAGCGGCCCGTGAAGCGTTATCGAATTGCCGATGAATGCGATGCGCACCCCTTCCGAGGCGAGCGACTCCGCCGCGTAGGACGAGGCGTTCATCGCCTCTGACGAATTGCGCGCCGCATCTGACGCTGCACACGGTCTGAGCGCAAGTGCCGCAGCGGCGAGCACAAAGAGGGATCCCGTGCGCATCATCTTACAATAATAGCAAACCCCGGTTTCGCGACATCCTTCTCGCTCCAGCCGTAGAACTGGATCTCGGGAACATCACCGCACCAGTTGTTTACGTCGTCAACATCGTCCGTCACCTGCTGGAGATAAATGTACCTCCAGGACTTTGAACTGTCGCATTCCAGTTCAAGAACCGCGCCGTAGGCGACCGCCTCAGGCGTAATACCGACCGATATTTGTTCGCGCTCTGCAAGGAAAGCGGTCGCCTGATCGCCCGTGCCGATCGGCAACTCGGTATTAGAGCCGTAGACAGCCAGTTTCCCCGCACGCCCAGAGAAACCGTCGTTTCGCGCCGTAATGCGGCACTTCGCGACAAAATGACGTTTTGTTCCGAAATCTACGCCGACGGCAGGATTATGGCAGTACCAACGAAGACTGCCTGTATTCGGGTCGGTCCAGTAGTGATAGCAACCTGGGCATGTGTCCAGACTTCCGTCGAATGCATTGACGGCTGGCTTATCCCAGTCCGAATAATGCACGCCTATCGCGGAACAGCCGGTAAGCTCAGAACGGCTCTTTGTGAAATCTCGCTCAATGTGGCGGGCACGTACATGTGTCGCGGCATTGCCGGCCGCCGTCGAAGCTCCGCCTTCGGAAACCTTCGCACCGACTCGGTACCACGCTTCCTTGCCCGGAGACACAGTTTCGTCAACCCATGCATACACGCCGCCCGCAACACTGGCGATTTTTGAGAATGAAACGCCGTTATACGAACGGTAAATGTCAAAACCATATCCTTTATCGAGCATTGAGAGCATTGTCACGGTCGGGCATCCCGTCTCAACATCATCAGACCGGATTCCAACAGCCTCGTCAACCTCAAACTCCCACACCGAGAACCAATCATCAGCGTCGTTGCAACGCATGCGGATATATCGCGCCGACACCGGCTGCTCGAATGCTACTTCGCGCAGAGCATCGGCAACAAGCATTTCAGGCGCCAGCGTCGCTACAACCGTCGGATTCTGGAAAGACGGGTCATCCGCAATCTCCACGTAGTCTGTTCCGGTGCCGCCGTTTGCAATAAATGCGATTCCGGAAATCAGCTTTTCAGCGCCGAGGTCGATGCCGACCCATTCATTGTATCTGCTTCCTCCAACAGACCCTGACGACGTCAGGAAATACGAGCCAACTTCGCCGTCGAACGCCAACCCTGGTGGGTTTGACCCGTAATACCATCCGTTGTACGACAATGCCTCACTACCTGATATCGGGTGCCTGGAGTCAACAACCACTTCAGTCCAGTTGCCAGATTCCGCTTCAGAAGCCAAAGCGACGCGCCATTTGGCAAAACCGCGAAAAGAATTCCCGGCAGTGCACAGGCTCGCCGCATTGTCGAAAGGACGATCACTAGTCTGCGTCGCATTGCCGACCCCTGTTCCAATTGCAGTCCACTCCTGCGTAGCAGTGTTCTGTCGCTGGAGGACATAGTCGGCAGGATTGCCCGTAAAGCCATCAATCCAGACATGAACACGACCATTCACGGAGAACGACCGCAACACCACCGGCGCATCAGATAGCACCGGTTGGGCAATCATTACGGCCGAAAAAAGCACAATCAACCTCGAGAATACATTCATGGTAGCTCCTTTGCGTATGTTTTGCCTTAATTATATCACAGTTTTCGCTTTCCAGCACTTGATATTATTGCAAATTCAGTTAAATATTTCGCAAGGTCAAAACGGCGAAATCACGCCGTCTGGAGCGCGACAATCGCCGCGCCCACCATAGGCGCGTCGTCTATCTGCGGCAGAATCTCGTAGTGGATTCCGCGTGCCGACGTCAAAAGACGGTCGAGCTCCATGCGGACGATATCGGGGAAAGACACGGTCCGCGTCTTGTAGTAGGTGGATCCGTCGGCGCAGATGGCCACGGGCCGTGCCGGGTCGCGTCCGGACTCCGACTTTACCGCGAACGCGGCGAGTTGCGCTGCGGAGAGAACCGCAGCCCGGGCGAATACCGGGAAAACGAGTTCGCGGGCGGTCGCTGCCTCGCCGGAATCCGCGAACACGGCGGCAAGCGGGTTTTCACGATCACCGCGGACGCGACCAGAGGCGAAGTCGTCGAGGTCTATCGTCTCGAGCCGTGACACTTCATTGAGAGCGGATGCCGTCCCGGAGGAGAAGAACCCCTCCGCGCCAGCCGTCTGAAGCAGCGCGAGACCGACATTTCCGAGATAGGCGCCGGCAATCATCTTCTCGAAGACGAACGTACCGGGACGCTCGTTCTTCGCGTCGGCCGCGCGGTCGAAATCGCTCTGCGCGATCTTGTCGAACGCGCCCGACTCGGAATTGACCACCATGCCGCCGAGAGACGGCTCGACATACGCCGCGTTGGTCCCGGTGCCGAGGATGAACCCTATGTACGAACCATACTCCCGGGTTCCCTCCTTCGACTTCCCCGCAAGAAGCGTGGCGACAGTGTCGTTCACGATGGCGACAGATCCCTTCCCGATCCTAGACACGAGTTCGCGTCCGACGAAATCCCCGACAATGGATGGCGCGCGGATGTTCTTCGACCATTCGAGGAGCCGGGCATCAAGATCGGGCGTCGCCTCGCAGGTGTACGAAAAGCACCATCCTATTCGCGACACCGTCGCGCGTCCGCGCAGACGACGCACTTCCTCCGCGAACGCCGCGTAGAACTCGGTCTTCCCGACCTCGCCGCGCGTTCCGGGCATCGGACGGTTGAGGCGGTCCTTTATCTCGCCCCGACCCGAGACGAGCGCGCTGCGGAAATTCGTCCCTCCCGCATCAAGCACGACCGCGGTATCCCTGTCCGAAACCTTTCCGCCGAGGCGCACGTATGTCGGAATCATCCGGAGCGACGAGGGCTCGTGCAGAAGTCCCTTTTCCATTTCCGAGAGAAACGCCCGGACGAGCGATTCGCGGTCAAGCGTATCGGACGTCTCGAATCCGTGCCGCGCGAAGAACCGCGCCATTCTGTCGGCGATGTTTTCCATATCTGTCATCCTTTCAGTTTTCCATCTATTTCTTCCCCGCCCATACCGTGAACGCCACGTTCGTCCCGCGGTTGGCAACCGCATAGTACGGGATCGCGAGCAGTCCCTTCCCGTCGGTAACGACGCTCACCCCGCCGAGGAAGTCGGGGCGCGGCTCAAGCCTCAGGGCGGACTTCGCGGGGACGCGCAGCGCGTCCCAGTCCGGATTGTCCGTCTTCTCGAACGCATACACGAGCGGTCCCGCCGCAAGCGCCACCCTGCCCGCCACGTCGGCTACTTCGGGACGCGCCTTCACGACGCGCGGCGAACAGTCTAGCGTCAGCGTAACGGTGTCGCCCTTCTTCCACGCGCGCCTGAGTGTGACGTATCCAGCCTCGACGACAAGCGGCTCAGACTTCCCGTTCACCGCAAGCGTCGGTTCGGCGACGGGCGTCGCAGTGTATAGTCCGAACGGATTCTCGATTCCGCGCGCCCATCCAGGTATGCGCAGACTCAGTGCCATGTCGGCATCCGTGTCGAAGGTGACGGTGACCTTACCGTCGAACGGGTAGCGCGTCTCCTGACGGAGCCTGACTTTGCTGCCGTTAACGAACTGCCGCGTCATGCCCGCGATGTAGAGGTTGACGGCAATGCCGTCCTCCGTGCGCGAGTAGACGTATCCCGGAAGGGCCCCGGTAAGCTTCAGGAACATCGGCGGACAGCACGGACACCAGTGCCAGTCCCAGCGGTTGTGCGAATCGCTTTCCAGCGGATTCTGATACGTGTAATTGTGTCCGTCAAGCGCAACTGCGGTCAGTAGCGCATTGTAGATCACACGTTCCATTTCGTCCACGTACCTGCCGTCTCCCGTCAGCTCCGCAAGCCTCGCCGAATAGAGGCAGCTCCCGATCGCCGCGCATGTCTCGAGGTACGCCGCCGGAGGAAGGAAGTAGTCGGGTCCGAACCGCTCAAGGTCGGAAAGCGCGCCGACGCCGCCCGTGATGTACATCTTGCGTCCGACCATCGAATCCCAGAAGCGCTTCGCGGCAGAGGCCCAGACGTCATCTCCCGTCTCCTTGGCAAGCGCCGCGAGTCCGCAGCCGAGCAGCGTCGCGCGCACGGCGTGCCCTTCGATGGAGTTGTATTCCGAAAGCGGGATGCGATCCATCGCGTAGTCCCCCCACGACGGACGCCTCTGCGGATCGTCCGCCGAGTAGACCTCATCGGCATGGACCGATATCCATTTCGCCGCCGCGTCGAAGTCATTCCCCCACTCGGGCCTGCCGCAGTTGCGTCCGCGCGAACGCATCCAGTATTCGACGAGCGCGATGTAGTCGTCCGGACGAGGCTTCACCGGCAGAGCATCGGCAAGGGAGGGATACATTCTGAAGATTCGCGCAAGTAGCACGACTGGCTCCTCCGGGCCTGAATGCGTAGGCACCCGGTTGTGCCTCGGCGACGGACCGATGGTGTCGCACAGGAGGTTCGCGGCGCGCACGGCGCACGCGAGCAGCGTGGTGTCCTGCGTCGCCCACCAATGGCGGACACCTGCTTCGATGAGCATCCCGAGATTCCAGATTTCGTGCTGCGCAACGAGGCACCCGCCGTTTTCGCCCCACTTGAACTGCGGATGGCAGAGCTGGTTGTGCGTGTTGAGGTATCCGTCCGCTTCCGTTGCCTGCGCGGCGGCGATGCGCGCGGCGTATGCATGGAGCCGCGCAGCAAGCGCCGGATCGCGGTGCGAGAGAAGATAGTCGCTCGCACCTGATATCGCCTCGTAGACGAGTCCGTTCGCGAAGTGCGGACCCTTGTGCGCGCCGTTGGCGCGCTCCCCCGCAGCGACGTGGTCGAAGTTCGCGAACCAGTCGTCCTTCACGCCGTCCTTGCGTCCGCGCCCCTCGAACTTGTCGAGAACGTCAGGAAGCGTCACCGTGCGCCAGACCTTGAACTTCGGGCTCCAGAACGCATCGTCGATGCGGACTTCCGCCGGAGAGACGAATCCCATGCGCGCGTGTGGCGCATAGGCGAATCCGCTGAGCGCAGGCGCCGCGGCCAACAGAAAGACAATTGAGCTCATCGGCTTGTCTCGAACTTGAGCATTGGAAGCCAGACCCTGTACGCGCTCCGGCGGTCCCAGGTTAGCCCGGCGGATGCGAAGTCGCAGAAATGCACCATCTCGGGAAGCCAGTCGCGGGTGCTCTCGGAATGGGTTCCCGTTGGCAGCGCCGCCGCGAACGCCATCCAGAAGTCCGAACCTGCGCGGACGCGCTCGAAGCGGACGGCCGGGGCGTCGGACGATCCGTCGGACTGCATTGACCCGGCCCGCGCGAAGTCGGGACGCAGGACCTCTCCGATGTCGCCGTCGCCGAACCGGAGGTCGCGCGCGAGCGCAACAGGTCCGCGCGTAAACGCGACGCACCCGTTCTTGCGGTGCGCCCTCACCTCGATCTGCGCGGTGAAGTCTACGTAGTCGCCCTCCTTCCACACGCGGCGGATGTCGAGGTACTTCGATTCGCCGCGCGGATTGTCGCACGAGACGACCTCGCCGCGGTTGACGCGCGCGTCGAGCCGCTGACACCACGACGGGACGCGGATGCGGAGCGTGTACTCCATCGGCTCTGGGTTGCGGCACGTGAGCTCGACAAGCCCCATCTCGGGATAGCGCGTGTAGACGTCGTAGACGGCCTTCTTCCCAAGAGCCGGAATCTCCGCCGCGAAGGTTCCCGACGCGAAGTGGTTGAACGCGAGCGTGTCGCCCGACCCGGCGAGGAGCGTCTCGAGCCAGACGAGGAATCCGCGCGGACCGTTCGCGTTGCAGCAGTTTGTGTGCATGCGGCTGTGGTCTTCGCCCGGACCGCGCGTTCCCGCAAGCGGGCAGTACTGCGAGAACTCACCGCCGTCGGCGCGCATCGTCGCGAGGTAGATGTTGAAGAGCGACTTCTCGATCTGGTCGATCCAGAAGGAGTCCCCCGTCTCGAAGTAGAGCTTCTCGCAGAGGCGCATCCACGTCGTCACGACGCAAGTCTCGTTCTGCCTGTTGTAGACGTCCGTCTCGCGCTTCGCGCCGTCGTACCAGCGTTCGCACGACGCCGCGCCGCCTACGATGTTCACCTCGCTCTCCGCGATGCTTCGCGCCGCCTTCAGCGCTGCGTCGAAAAGCCGCTTCTCGCCGGTGGCGTCGTAGAGGTCGAG
>OCVV011352659.1_pt1 | contig 12565 bp, 11 predicted proteins | sample 1539721 | NCBI WGS metagenome assembly OCVV01 (sample SAMN02144230, study PRJEB22623) | gut metagenome | biome: sheep rumen | host: Ovis aries | place: New Zealand
CGCTGCCAATCCCGTCAATAGAGGAACAGCACAAAACAGTATCAGAGATTGAGGACAGATTATCTGTCTGCGACCAAATCGAACAAACCGTAGATGCCGCCTTGCAGCAGGCAGAAGCCCTGCGGCAGAGCATCTTGAAAAAGGCTTTTGAGGGAGAATTGTAAAATGGAAGAAAACAAGTATCAGGACTGTTATGTAGCATTTCTTGATATTCTTGGCTTCAAGGAAATGCTTAAAAGTAATGATTTCGATCAAATGTTAAGCATATTCAAAGCTATAAAATATTTTAGGGCACGACCTGTTTTTGAGATGCCAGTTTATGCTGATATTCATGCTCACATAATGTCTGACAGCATAATTGTTTATGTCGATGCAACAAAAAAAGACAGTTTTGTTGCATTGACAGATGTATGCGCTCAGATTCAAATGTATTTACTTAGACTCGACACGCCTATTATTTTGCGCGGCGGTATATCACGAGGATCATTATACTGTGAAGACGGCATAATATTTGGAACGGGACTCAGTCGAGCATATATGCTTGAAGAAGGACTTGCAGTATTTCCGCGTGTAATTTTTACCGAGTCAACAAGAGCACAAGGTATGGAAAACTCTGGATTCTCAAAGTTCTTAGATAGTAGAAAACAGTTTTATTTAAAAGACGATGATGAATTGTTCTATATCGACTTTTTGGATACTTTTTCATATCTAGGACATACTCCCGTAAAGGAAATTGAAAAATCAAAAGAGAATGATATAGCATTTTTTGAAAAAATCGCAACGTTCGTAGACCAACATCTATCATATGAACTTAATCCGTCTGTTAGAGCTAAATATCTATGGCTAAAGAAAAAAATTCAATCACGAATACAACAAATGCCTAATATAAAAAAGCATTTTAAAGAAAAAGAACAAGAAAAGAAAAAGAAAGAATCCGCTGAAATGAACAAATATATTCAAGAAGGTCCTCGAGGTACATATGAGTGAACAAACCGCAAGTATCATATCAAAGGTCTGGGGAATATGCAATCCGCTGCGCGATGACGGCGTATCCTACGGCGACTATCTCGAACAGCTCACCTACCTGATCTTCCTCAAAATGTCCGATGAATATTCCAAGCCGCCCTACAAAAAGCAGACCGGCATTCCGGCAGGCTTCAGCTGGGCAGACCTCTGTGCGCTCAAAGGCGCGGCATTGGAGGCGCAGTACAAGAAAACGCTGGAGGAGCTTGCAAAACAGAGCGGCATCCTTGGCAAAATCTTTGCAGGCGCGACGAATAAGATCCGGAATGCCGCGATCTTCTACCGCATCGTGCAGATGATCGACAAGGAGAAATGGGTTGCCATGTCCTCGGATGTCAAGGGCGAGATCTATGAGGGACTGCTCCAGAAAAACGCGGAGGACATCAAAAGCGGCGCAGGACAGTACTTCACACCACGCCCGCTGATCCGCGCAATGGTGCGGTGTATGCGTCCGGAACCGATGAAAACCATCGCGGATCCGTGCTGCGGCAGCGGCGGCTTTTTCCTCGCCGCGCAGTCGTTCATTGCAAAGAATTATACGCTTGACCGCGATCAGAAAACCTTTATGAAGAACGAAACTTTTTTCGGCAATGAGCTTGTCCCGACGACCTATAAGCTCTGTCTGATGAATCTGTATCTGCATAACATCGGCGATATTTACGGCACGATTCCGGTCACGCTCGGTGATGCGCTGCTCACGGACAGCGGTGTGCGCGTGGACTATGTGCTTACGAATCCCCCTTTCGGGAAGAAATCCTCGATCACGTTTACCAATGAGGAGGGCGAGCAGGAGGACGAGGATCTCGTCTATAACCGGCAGGATTTCTGGACAACGACCTCGAATAAGCAACTCAATTTCGTGCAGCATATTAACACGATCCTGAAAGCAACCGGAAAGGCTGCGGTTGTCGTGCCGGATAATGTGCTGTTTGAGGGCGGCGCCGGTGAAACCGTCCGTAAGAAGCTGCTGCAAACCTGCGATCTGCATACCATTCTGCGCCTGCCGACCGGAATTTTCTATAAGCCGGGTGTCAAGGCGAATGTCATCTTTTATGATAAACGTCCGGCGAGCGCCGAAATGCAGACGAAAGAGGTGTGGATCTATGATTTCCGCACGAACATTCACTTCACGCTGAAAAAGAATCCGATGACCGACAGTGATCTCGACGATTTTGTATCGTGCTATCAGCCGGAAAGCCGCAGCAGCCGCACGGAAACATGGTCGGAGGACAATCCGGAGGGCCGTTGGCGCAAGTTCACGATCGACGATATCCTTGCGCGCGATAAGACCAGCCTCGATATTTTCTGGATCAAGGACAAGTCGCTTGCTGATCTCGATCATCTGCCGGAACCGGATGTGCTCGCGGACAGCATCATAGAGAATTTGCAGAGCGCGCTGGAGAGTTTTGAGGAGTTGAAGGCACAGTTGAAATAAGATTGGAGGAGTGTTCATGCCGCAGATTGACGCGATTCGTTTTCGGAAATATAAGTCGTTTGGGGAGGAATACTCCACAATTCCCCTGAAACGCATGACTGTGTTGATTGGAAGAAACAACAGCGGAAAGTCTAGCTGTATTGATGTGATTGAGGCGTTATCAGATAATGAGATATTTCAAAGAATTCAAGTAGAAGCTCAGGCATATGTAACCTATAATAACTCGGAATTAGACCAGCTTCACATTTCAAAAACAAATAATAGCCTACTGGGAAAAACATGTTTATTTTCGATTACAACTGCATGGACAAGTTCTAACAATCAGTTTTATCTTGAACCGACTTCTGACACCAGACACTGGTTTTATCATCAAGGAGCTTCAAATGATTCGGTATTTCAAAATGCTAATTCTCTTCTGTCTGCCATAGATTTTATTCGCCTTAATGCGGAAAGAGATGTTCTCCCTGAAACTGAAGACCATAGTGATAACCTGTCTTCTAATGGAGATGGCGCAACAAGCTTGATTAACCATTATCTGAATAATGAGAGCAACAACGAAAGACTTGTTCAGTGCGATCTTCTTGATGCCTTGAACATGATAATGAATCCAGATGCGCATTTCTCTGGAATTACAGTTCAAAAAACAAGAAATAAGCTCTGGGAAATATATCTGTATGAGAATGATGTACGATACCCTTTATCTAAAATGGGAAGTGGATTAAAAACAATAATCCTCGTCCTGTTAAATTTATTGATCGTATCTTATAAGTATTATCACTCATACATAAAGGATAACACTGTTGTATTTGCATTTGAGGAGCTGGAGAATAACCTTCATCCAGCATTACAGCGAAGATTGTTTGATTATATTGATAGATTTAGCAAGGCGCATCCCAATACTTATGTTTTCCTGACAACGCATTCTCATGTTCCCATTAATATGTTTGCCGGTCAAGAGGATACGCAGATTCTTCATGTTACAAAAGAGAATGGAAAATCTACTATTCAGATTGTGGATGACTTCATCACCAAAAGCGAAGTGTTGAATGATCTGGATGTCAGAGCTAGCGACTTGCTGCAATCAAACGGCATTATCTGGGTGGAAGGCCCGTCTGACCGCATTTACATCAAACGATGGATGGAGATATGGGGCGGCGGCAATCTGTGTGAGGGCAGCGACTATCAGTTTTTATATTATGGTGGAAGACTACTCTCGCATTATACGGCAGATGAAGAACAAGCAGAAAAAGAATTGATTGGTATACTTACAACGAACCGGAACTCTGCGATCGTGATTGATAGTGATAAAAGAGCGCCACGTACTAGGATAAATGCAACCAAACGACGCATTCAAGCGGAGTTTCAAGAAAAACATCTATTCTGTTGGATTACTCAAGGAAAAGAAATCGAAAACTATCTTTCATGTCAAGCTATCAACTCCACCTATGGATGTGATTTGCCACAGTGTGGTCAATTTGAATTATTCCCCGAATACATCGAAAAAGTGAGACCTCATTTTCAAAATGAAAAGGTTCGTTTTGCGTCAAATGTGATAGACAAAATTACAAGAGAAGATTCCGAGAGCATACTAGACTTGAAGCAGAGTATAACAGAACTCATTAAGACCATACAAGGATGGACATCGGATAAGATCTCCTCGCAGGAGTAAAAACAACATCTATTTATTAAATTGAAAAGAGAATAACCATCATATATAAATGGAAATCAACTTAATGAGGTGGAAGGAGTAGAGCATATGACAAGAGAGAATACAGAATTTGTCATTTATATCATCAATGAGATCGCCAATGCACGCGGACTTGCGCCCTCTAAAATTTACCGGATTCTGGACAGCACAGGCTGTATCAGCAACTATCTTGTGCCGTTCTATGATGTGCTGCATACGATGAGTTCTGGAAGCGTGATGAATGATGTGCAGGAATATGTCGAGGCGAGAGGAGTAAGTATATGATCGTTTATCATGGTTCAGATATCGTAGTCAGACAGCCGGATATCCTGCACTCTGCAAAGCGGCTGGATTTCGGAATGGGCTTTTATGTTACGACTGTCCGGAAGCAGGCGGAGCGCTGGGCAAAACGAAAGGCAACATTGCGCGGCGCACAAAGCGGAATTGTCAGCGTATACGAAATGAACGAAGCAGACGGAATACTGATTCAGGATTTCGCGGATGATCTGGAAACATGGATTGACTTTGTATGCCGGTGCCGTGACGGTGCGGATGTGTTCAAGGCGTATGATGTCATCAAAGGAAAAGTCGCCAATGACAAAGTGTTCCGCGTGGTGGATATGTATAAGCGCGGCATCTGGGATAAGGAGCGCGCAATCAAGGAAATCCGCGTTTATGAAACCTACGACCAGATCGCGTTTATCACGCAGAAAGCGATTGATACAATGCTGACTTTCCGGCAGCAGATCGAGGTGGAATTATGACAGGAAACGATCTTGAAAACTTCTATCGGGAGCATCTTGAAGAGGATATTGTGCTTTGCCTAAGTGAGCGCCGGAACATTCCGCCGGAGGATGCCATGCGCCTTTACTATCACAGCCGCCTTGCGGACAGAATTCATGAGGGCGAATACGGGATTCAATATCTTGATTACTCCGTTCTGACAGATATTCTGGAGCAGGAATTGGAGGATGAATATGGAAACCAATGAAGCAAAAGAATTAAAAGAAATAGATGATTTCATCAAAGCATTTTTGAAACTTGAAACGCAAAAGCGTAATCCGACAAGGGACGGAATGATTCACGCATTATCCGAATCATTAAATGTTGCATGGATAGATATAAAGAATGTAGAGGCAAGCCGCAAAGAAACCGTTCCAACTCCGTGGGAGCAGATTCCCAATCATATCCTATTTGAAAAGCTTACTGAGTACCAACAAGGTCTCTATAATCATGCTGTCAAAAAGTATGGAGAAGAATTAATCAAAAGAATTCTCTCAGAATATAACTGATACACGAACTCTAGTGTAATAATCTTTTATCTTGACAGCACATGATGAATAAAAAAGCAACCGGCTCTTTCCAAATTCAGAAGGAGCCGGTTGTGCAATCGTATGCTTTGCTTCATGTAAATCACATCGAATCCGAGCATGAGATTCATCATTTGCTTCACTTTTTGTTCATGTTAAAATTGTAACGCAAAATGAAATGGGTTCGGGAATGCCCGACTGCGGAGTAGCACGCCTTTCTCAAGGACGAAAGTACTTGCCCAATGAATGAAGCACTGCGAATGGTCTGTTTTGATAAGACGAAAACGGCTTGTCAAAACAGATATTGGGTGGCGTCAATCTATAGGGGCAGAAAATCGACGATTTCACACGATTTTCACATTGACTTTTGCAGTTTTTGATTTCGTAAGATACAGGTAACTCATCATTTTAGTTTCGATTTTTGAAAATGCGGCTCTTCTAAATTGAAAAATTATAATCGGTGTTTGCGGTGGTCAAAGAAGATGCTCGAAAAAGATGACTCACAAAAATCATCACTCCGCATTCAGCGACCAGCCATGATCGCCGTGATAAATCATCAGCTTTGTCATGCCGCCGTCGATGCAGATGTTCTCACCGGTGATGAATCCAGCTTTCTCCGAGCAGAGATAGAGCACCATGTTCGCAATGTCGATCGGCTTGCCGACTCTGCCGCATGGCTGCTGTATCGCATCCGCGCCGGTATATTCTGTGCCGGTCGTGTCGATCCAACCTGGCGAGATTGAGTTGACGCGCACCTTTCCGGCGAGACTGACCGCGAGCGCGTGTGTCAATGCCGCGATGCCGCCCTTGGCTGCCGTATAGCTTTCGGTCTGCGGCTGGCTCATCCGGTCGCGCGAGGACGAGATATTGATGATCGAGCCGCCGTCACGGAAATGCGGCTGGAACAGCTTGGACAGATAGAACGGCGCAGTCACGCCGACTGCCAGTGCGTACTGAAACTCATCGTAGCTGCAACTACTGATGCCCTTCATCAGCGGCAGTGCATTGTTGATGAGATAGTCGATGTGCCCGTGCTGCGCGATGACGTGCTCGGCAAAGCGCTCCAGCGTTTCGCGATCGGAGATGTCCCCGACAAAATGATCGCCGTCCGCTTTGTCGATCACGCAGACCGCCGCACCCTGCCTGCGGAATTCTTCCGCGATGCATTTGCCGATTCCGTTTGCGCCGCCTGTGATGACAGCGACTTTGTTTGCATATTCGTTCATTGGGTTACTCCTTATTATCAAGTTCTTTTTCAACATCTGTATATTTCCAATGATAGTTTCCGGCGCGCTCTCTTTTGCCTTTGCAACAAGCGGATATGAAACGTCTGTTGATTCCGGTTCCTTTTTCGGCAGCAACGACTCCGCTGTATACGATCTGTGTTTCGACGCAGATTACAGGTCGAGAATTCAATTTTGAGCGTCTTTTGACTGCGCATTGCCGGCATCCCGTCGGGCGCTCACTTTTTGTCCTGCTAGAAATTACTGCCTGCCATGAGCAGCCGCACTTGCGGCATTTCCACCAAACTTTGTCTTTTGCGCCGTAAGTGTATTCTGACGGAGCATTATCATTCTTTTCAGCATCCCACTCTTTTACTAAATCCGGAAATCTTGATGCAAGATCATTGACGCCCACTAACACTCTGCTACCGTGACAATACGGGCAACCGATTTTCTGACTAGCTTTCTCTGCAACTCGCATCAGATATGATCCGCCACATATGTCGCATTTCCACCACACCTCTTCTCTGGAGCCAAATGTTACTTCAGTCGGTTTGATTGTGTTTTTCTTATTGTCCCATTGTGCAGCAATCTCGGGATGCGTTGTTGCAAGATCGTTAATTCCGACTGCTATATTTTTGCCATTACAGTAAGGGCATTTTGTGCTGTTATGAGTAGTCCTATATCCGATTGACATAAAATATGACTGTCCACATGATTGACATTTCCACCAGACTTTTTTATTTGAGCCGGATAAATAATCTGACGGTTTTGTTTCATTCTTCTCATAATCCCATTGCGCAGCAATCTCAGGATTCGTTGTTGCAAGATCGTTAAATCCCGGCCATACTTTTTGTCTTGCACAATAGGGGCATCCACATTTCATGCCTGTTCTCGTTTTGACTGCCATAGGAAATGAATGTCCGTACTGACTGCATTTCCACCAGACTTTCCGATCAAAACCGTATGGCACATTCTCAGGTCTTAAACTGCCGTTTTTTTCATCGTCCCACTCAGCAGCAATTTCCGGAAACTTGACAGCAAGAGTGTTTTCTTTCAGCGAAGAATAATATTGTGCTAAAATAGCACCGGTATCTCTTTCAATATCAATCAGGGTTTCGATAACCCGTGGTGGAATTTGTTTCTTCCCAAGAATATATAATACGTGCAAAGTGTTTTCGATTGCCATTTCAAGGCATTGTATGCCTGTGAGATACTCATTCCCTTTGGTATCATATTCAATAGTACACCATGTTTCCTGTGGCTGTTGAACCACTTGCTCCTGCTTGTGATGTCTCTCTCGAACACGAATCAGATCAATTCCCATTGCTTTTAGTTCGATGTTTTTCTGTTCATCCTTTTTCGGATTAGTATGCCAGTTCACACCGTCATGCTCAATTCCGATTTTCAGAGATGGAATATAAATATCAATCTCTTTCTGGCCGGAATATATATACTTGTTTACTGCATTCGGAAAGAGTTGCTTGATATAGAAGAAGAGCGCCTGCTCAGGGAAGGAACTTTGCAGATGCTTTGCACATTTAGGGCAGCCCGTTCTGTTATGAACCCTGTTAAGAACTGTCGCCTGCCAAGAGTTTCCGCATCTTTTGCATTTCCACCAGATTCTTTTTCCGGATTTGCTCGTAACATCTGTTGGTAACAGTCCATTGTTTTTTGTTTCATCCCATTCTGCCGCAATCAACGGTTGCAGCGTCGCAAGATCGTTTTCACCTTTTACAAGTTTATTTCCCATATTCATCTCACCCCCATAGACAAAGCAGACGATTGTTTATCTTCATTATAGCACACAGAATATCTCCCGTCAACATAGTCTTGCGTTTCCGCAGCAAATGTGGTATAATAGGCATATCACACGAGAGGAGGTGCGCACATGAAATATCTGCTGATGCACAAACGGACTGCGGTTCTCGAACTGGATATTGACAAGCTCGGCATGATCGCGAAGATCGGTGCGGTATCTGCGCCGGAGCATCTGCCGGTCGGCGTGCGCACAAGCAAAAGCGGTGTTGACCGCGCCTCGTTCAATGAATGGTGGGCTGACCGCTGCATTCCGGCGAGCCGTTCCGGTGTGCGTGACGCATTGCAAGCACTGGGCGTTGCGGTTCCGCAGCAGCTTTTGTCGCGCAGTTACGGCCTGAGCCTTTCCGATCACTACTGGCTGAACCCGACAGACAGCCCGCTGACATGGGAGCAGATCAATTTCTTTGACAATCCGTTCTCGGATGACATCGGTGACATCCTGTTCGGCAAGCAGCATGGCGCGGAGATCGACTTCACCTCGCCGGACAGCACCTCGGACGGCAATCTGAAAAAGCGCTGGCGCATCATCAACGGCAAACGCTGCCTGATGAAAGGCGGCAGCGGACCGTTCTATCAGCAGCCGTTCAATGAGGCCATCGCGTCCGCGGTCATGCGGCGGCTCGGCATCGCGCATATCCCGTACACCGTCACATGGGGCGATGAGCATCCGTATTCGGTCTGCGAGAATTTCGTCACGCCGGACACAGAGCTTGTCCCAGCTTGGCGCGTTTACCAGTTGAAGAAAAAGCCGAACAGCAGCTCGGTCTTTCAGCATTATATGGAGATTTGTGCGGAGCTCGGCATTCAGAATATCGTGCGCGCGATGGATGAGATGCTTGTCGTCGATTTCCTGATTGCGAATGAAGACCGGCACTTCAACAATTTCGGATTGCTGCGGAATCCGGAGACGCTCGAATGGATCGGTGCAGCGCCGATCTTTGACAGCGGTTCATCGCTCGGATATGACAGCCTGCCGAACAGATTTCTCAGCGCGAATATTCCGTGCAAGCCGTTCAAGAAAACGCACGCTGCACAGATTCAGCTTGTGACCTCATTCGACTGGATAGATTTCAGCAAGCTGGACGGCATCGCCGATGAGATTCACGAGATTCTTTCCGGCGAACGCGCTGCGGAGTTCATTGACGAAGCGCGGCGCAATGCGATCACGAATGCGGTTGTCAAGCGGATTGCTTTGCTAAAAGAGATCGCGCAGCAGCACACAAATACTGATGACCTCAGCGATGACCTGACGGAGAACATCGCGCAAACTTATTGAGAAAAGGAAACGAGCCGCATCAAACGGCTCGTTTTGTTATGCGTAAATGATACTGACCATTATTCGGTCATGCAATCCATTGTGTGAAAACTGCGTGAAACCGTCGATTTTGTTTCCCGACAGATAGGTGCTACCCAATATCCGTTTCGACAACCCGTTTCGGGTTATCAAAACAGACTGTTCCACAATGCGTCACAGATTGGGCAAGAACTTGCATCCTTGTAAAAATCGTTGCTCCGCAATCGGGCAATTCCCGAACCCATTTCACATAGTCACAGACTGCTGAAATCAAATCATCCAGATCGGAACAATCAAATTCTGTGCGCTGACCGCCGACAGATCCGGCCGCATACAGATCACCGCGCCGGTTCCGCGTGGGACGCTGCCTTTATCCAGAGCCTCAAATGCTTTCACCAGCGATTCAGACGGATTGACGGAACGCTTGATCTCCAGCGGGTGAAGTTCACCGTCGCTCTCAATCACCATGTCAATTTCGCGCGCGTCCTTGTCGCGGTAATACCAGAGCAGACACTCTTTCGCATTATTCAGATAGGTCTTGCGTATTTCGGACACGACATAGTTTTCGAGAATTGCGCCGTTCAGCGCGCCGTTCGCAAGAATCTCCGGCGTGCTGTAACGTGTCAGATAAGCGACCAGACCGGTATCAAAGAAATACAGCTTCGGCGTTTTGATCGTCCGCGTCAGAAGGTTATTGGAATACGGACGAAGATAAAAGATCACATCCGACTTTTCAAGCACCGAGAGCCAGCGTTTCGCAGTATCATCCGAAATACCGACATCCGATGCAATGTCATGAACATTCAAAAGCTGACCGACGCGACAGGCAGCGGAACGGATGAAGTCCGCGAACAAAAGCTGATCAACATTTTCGATCATGCCGCTGACATCGCGCTCGATATAGGTCTGGATATAGCTGCTGTAAAACACATCGCGGTCGGTGAACTTTCCGCTGACAAGACCGGGCATTGAGCCGAGCCAGATGCGGCGGTATATTTCGTTCATGTCGGCAGGTGCGTGTGTCTTCTTGCGCGATTTGAGTGCAGCGAGATCAACACGGAACGGTTCCGATTCACCGTCACCGTAAGCCTCATGCTGCGAGACAGACGGCATATGCAGAATTGCAGTCCGACCGGCAAGCGATTCCTGCGCGAGCTTCATCAGCTTGAACGCCTGCGAACCGGACATCCAGAATGAACCGGGTTCTGCACCGTTGTCAATTGCTATCTTGATATATGAGAACAACTCCGGCGCGTACTGCACTTCGTCAATGAAAATCGGCAGCGAATGAAGCTGGAAGAACATCGCAGGATCATTCTTCGCAAGACGGCGTTCTTCGAGATCGTCCAGCACGACATACTCCATGTTCTCCGGCATCAGTTGTTTCAGCAAAGTTGTTTTGCCGACCTGCCGCGGTCCAGTGATAATGATGCTCGCATATTCCTTGGACAGAGAAATGATCTTCTGTTCCAGATCGCGTTTAATATAGTTCATAGAAATCTCCTTTCGGCTAAAATACGATTCAATCCTATTATAGCCGAAATGTGATAAAAAGTCAAGTATCAGTTATCTGTAAAACATTGGTATCCACCATACCATAAAGTCAATAACGAATCGTTATTGAGAGAACAGAATAAACTACCGTCGGATTTTCCGACGGTGGTCTGTTTGACCGTTTTCGGCATATATGGATTACCTACACAATATAAATACAATCTATTATTCTCAGATATCAAAAAATGTCAAGCAGTCATTTCTTATGTGACAATAGATACTTTACTTTTTTGCGGAAAAGGTGTATACTATTGTTGGATGCCTGCGTATGCACCTGATTGAAAAAAGGAGTATACTATGGCAAAAGCAAAGAAACTTCCGTCCGGAAACTGGCGGGTTCAGGTATTCATCGGCAAAGACGCGAACGGTAAAAACATCATGAAGTCCTTTTGCGCTCCGACGCGCAAAGAAGCGGAAAAGCTCGCTGCGGAATTTGAGCTGACCGGCAAGAAGAATCTGAAACGGTTCACGGTCGGGCAGGCGCTTGACGGTTACATGGACCTCAAACGCAATGTACTGTCGCCCTCGACGATACACGGCTACGGCATCATTCGCCGGAATCGGCTGCAAAGTCTGATGACGATGGACATTCATGAGGTTGACAGCTTCGCAATGCAGAAAGCAATCAACGAGGACGCGACCAAGCTCAGCAGCAAGTCGATCAACGAAGCAAAGAATCTGATCGTCACAGCGCTGAAACTCTACGGCGTCAAGCTGGAGCTGAATGTCACGCTGCCGCCAAAAAAGCCGAAGATCAAGAACCTTCCGACTCCGCAGCAGGTTATTCAGATGGTGCGCGGCACGGATATCGAGTTGCCTTGTCTGCTTGCAATCTGGCTTTCCCTGAGAATCAGCGAAGTGCGCGGCTTGCAGTTCGGCGATCTGAAAGGCAATGTGCTGACGATTCAGCGCAGCAAGCTCCGGCTCGGCAGCGATGATGTGGTACGCGAAGTCAACAAGACCTATTCTTCCACGCGGCAGCTTGTGATTCCGGAGTATCTGATCCGGCTGATTCAGGCGGTCCCGCATCAAAGCGAGTCTGACTTCATTGTACCGCAGCACTACCAGACGATCACGAAGCATCTGAAAAAGCTCGCTGACGAAAACGGTTATGAGCTCACTTATCATGATCTGCGCCATTTGAACGCGAGTGTGATGCTTGCGCTCGGTATTCCGGACAAGTACGCAATGGAACGCGGTGGCTGGTCTACGCCGAAC
>OCVV011179547.1_pt1 | contig 12559 bp, 13 predicted proteins | sample 1539721 | NCBI WGS metagenome assembly OCVV01 (sample SAMN02144230, study PRJEB22623) | gut metagenome | biome: sheep rumen | host: Ovis aries | place: New Zealand
TACATATGGAAGAAAACCTAGCAGATGCTCTAAAAATGGCAGGCTCAGTCCTATTATTTGTATTAGGTCTTTCCATATGTATGCTTGCCTATTCGCAAGCAAGAGAGGCAATAGATATCGTTCTATCTTATTCTGATAGAGAATCATTAACAATAGAAAATGATTCAAGATATTATTATTTGTCAGAAGGTAATGATACTAATAGATATGTTGGAAAAGAAACAATAATTCCAACTATATATAGGGCATATAAAGAAAATTATAAAATAGTCTTTAAATTTCCTGACAATAATGTTTATTTATTTAAAAAAAATAGTAAAAAAGATGAAAAAGTTAAAAAAATAGATCTAGAAGAGCAAAGTATTGGTACTGACGCAGATGGTAGAGAATTTTTAAATGGAATTATTTTTGGTAAATATAAAGATAATAAAGAAAATTTTGAAAAAAATTTTCAAATAGAATTGCGGAGATAAACCATTAAATAGTATTTTGGATGGTTATCAAAAAACATATAAAATAAAAGAATCTTTAGGAACATATTATCAAGACGATTTAACTACTGCAGAGGATATAGGTGAAATAGAGTCACCCAACATAAATGAGGTAAACAAAGTAGAGAAAAGAGTTATAACTTATACTTTCACTAAAAATAATTAATTTACGTTATAAGTATTATAAAGTTAAGGAGGAATAAAAATGAGTGATACTTTAATTACAGTAGTTGCAATAGGATTAGCAGCAGTCCTAATGTTTGTATTTCCACTAATGACAATTTCAGACAGAACTGATGATGTTGCACAATTAGCAGTTGAATCTGCTACAACAGATTTTGTTGACAAAATAAGGTCAACAGGGAAAATAACTAAAGCAAATTATGGAGAGTTTGTGGAGACTATAACCTCAACTGGTAACACTTATGATGTAGAAATGGAAGTACAAGTTAAAGATGAAAACTTAGGTAAAAAGACTTCTCAAGCTAATCGAGAAAAAATAGGAGAAAATGTATATTATTCTGTATATACTTCTCAAATAGAAAATGAATTAGAAAATAATGGTACATATAACTGCAAAGAGGGAGATATTGTTTCAATTAGTGTAAAAAACACTAACCAAACGATAGGTCAACAACTTAAGAACTTTTTCTATACTGTAACAGGAAATGATTCATATACAATTGCTGCCGAACATGCAGGAGTTGTAACTGCAAATGGAAAATAAATTTAAAAGTAGGTAGCTTGTAATAAATATTTATTGCAAGCTATTTATATACAGTGAACTGAAGAAAGGTATAGTAAGATGAAATTACAAGCATTAGCGGTCATAGCGGCTATAATAATACTGCCGATGACTATTATATTAACAAAATATTCACAAAATCAGATTAAGACATTACAAATGCAGATACAATATGATTCAAAATTAAAAAATGCCACATATGATGCAATAAAAGCATTTCAATTAAATATGTCTAATAGTAATACATCAGACTTGGCAAATTCAAAAATGCGTGATATTAAAGCATCTATAGAAACTTTTTACAATTCTTTATCTAGCCATTTTAATATGTCTGGATATGGTAAAAATGTATTGCAAAATTATGTACCTGCAATAGTATATACATTATATGATGGATATTATATATATTCTGCTTATGATAATACATTAGATAAAGATGATACATTTGTTACTAATGCAACATATAAAGATTTTAGTGAAACCAACGAGCGCACATTTGGCTTAAAACCATATATTTATTATAGTTGTAGATATGTTAAATCTAATCCAAATATAGATGTTGTTATTACATATTCTTTAGATAGTTATATAACAATACAAGGAACAATAGATAATAAATCAGTAAATGAATCTGGTTATTTACTAACTGGTGTTGGTAAGAAACCAACAGGTGATGTATATACATATAACGGAATTGAAATTGAAAAAAGAGAAGATAGTTTAAATCAAAAAGTATATGTAGAAGGCGATACAACAGGAACAGGAGAAACAATAACACTAGAAGATACTGTGGCAGGTAGTATACAAACTTATCCATGTAAAAAAGTTAATGGTGTTAGATATTATCAAGAAAATGAAAATGATGTCTTTTCAATTATAAATGATAAAAAATATCCTCAAAACACTAGTACAAGTAATAAAATAAATGTAAAATATAACTATAATGCGGAACAATTTTATAAAGATGCATATGAATTTAAACAAAAAATATTAAGTGAAAGTGGCGATTTAAAAGCATTAAAAGATTTAACAGTATCAGATGCAGTAGATACTAATGGAGAAAAATATAAAGAAAACAATCCATATTCTGGAAATGAAGATATAAACATTTTTAAAGAATTAGATAATTCAACTACACAAATAGAAGACCCAAACTCAAATTTCAATGCACATAGATTACAAGTAATTAAAAATTCAATAGAAACAAATCTTGTTCCAGCTATTGCAAATTATAATAAAATATCAACATCAGATGTTAATTTCCAGATGCCTCGATTAAATGATGAAGAATGGGAACAAATAATGCGGAAATGTATCTATGATAACTTTCCTTCAAGGCCTAAATATAGGAGGAAAAATTTATAATGGTCATAGTATTATTTCAAACAATAATAATGAAGATTTTGTTTCAGAAGATTCTATTTATATATTAGTAAGTGATGATAAAAAAATGTATCATAGAGTAACAGAGAAGGGATTAGAAAGAAAAATTGATAATGATAGTAGAGGCGTTTTAAATATAGATTTTGACAGAAGAGTTGCAAATGTATCAATTGGAAAAGATGAAGATAGAACAAAAAAAACTAGTATTATATATTATTATCCAATGGGAAATTTAGCAAGCTACGATTCCATTATAAATTACAATGGTGGAGGTACAAATAAATCTACTTATGAATATGTTAAAGCTTTAGCTAATAGTGCAGATTTAAGAGAACAGAACTTAGCAAAAATATATTATACAGCACTTGGTAGAGAGAGATATGGAATGTATAGAGTTACAAATAAATTAGAAAAAGTACAAGAAATTTTAGAAAACCATTAATAAATACGTATGATTAAATAAAAAAAGTAAATACTAATAATAGGTGAGGTTTTTTATGAAGAAATTTATAAAAATGCTGTTATTAGTATTTTTTTTATTAATATTATATATTTATACTTATATTATACAAACAATTCCAAAAGAAATAGTTCTATTTGAAGGAGAAAATATTTCAATAAAAAATATTATAGGAATAAACTATAAAAATTCAAACTATGAAGTAATAGAAACATCCTCCAATAATGGTAATAAAATTAGTAACCAAGTAGGAAAATCAACTTTGGAGGTTAGCTTATTCAATACTATACCATTAAAAGATGTGGAGGTAAGTGTTTTGCCAAGAACAAAAGTAATACCAATAGGAAGTATTGCAGGAGTAAAATTGTACACAAATGGTGTTTTAGTTGTACGGAATGTCAGAAATAGAAGGAGAAGACAAACAAAAACATAGACCATACGAAAATACTGGAATAGAAGAAGGAGATACAATAATAAAAATAAATGATAAACATATAAATTCAACAAATGACTTGATAGAAACAGTTAATCTTTCTAAAGGAAAAGATATAAATGTAAAATATATACATGGCGAAGAAACAAAAGAGTGTAGCATAACTCCAGTAAAAATAAATAACAGGGAATATAAATTAGGACTTTGGGTAAGAGACAGTGCAGCTCGGTGTTGGAACAGTAACATTTTATGAAATATCAAGCAAAACATTTGGGGCACTTGGTCATGGAATAACAGATATAGATACAAATGAATTAATAAATATAGCATCAGGAGAATTTGTTACAACTAGAATTTTAAATGTAACAAAAGGGAAAAAAGGAGAACCAGGAAGAATACAAGGAACAATAGATGGACAACAAAATATAGGTACAATAAGTAAAAATAGTAAATTTGGAATTTATGGAAAAGTAAACAATTTATCAAGCTTAAATATTGATCCATCACAGGAAATGGAAGTAGCGTCAAGGGATGAAATAAACCTAGGAAAAGCAACGATAATATGTAGCTTAGATAATAAACAGCCACAGGAATATGAAATAGAAATACAGAAAATATACAAAGATAATAACTATGACAATAAAAGTATGCAGATAAAAGTAACAGATTCAAGATTACTTGAAAAAACAGGGGGGATTATACAAGGCATGTCAGGTTCTCCTGTAATTCAAAATAGTAAATTTATTGGAGCAGTAACTCATGTATTAGTAAATAATCCAAAAGAAGGCTATGCAGTATTTGGTGATATAATGTTAAAACAATCTAAAAGTATAAATTAAGAAATAATTTTAGGACGGCGCTATTTGTAACACCGTCCTAAAAACTAATTAACAAGCATTGGTCCAATTTTGGTAACAGTACCAGCACCTAAAGTTATAACAATATCATTATCATTTACGTTTTCTTTAACATAAGAAACACATTCTTCAAAATCTGGAATATATTTAGCTTTTTTTCCTAAAGAAATAATTTTATTAGCCAAGTCTTTGGAACTAATACCATAAGTATTTTTTTCTCTAGCAGCATAAATATCTAAAACAACAATATTGTCAAAAACGCTTAAAGCACTTGCAAAATCATCTAATAAATTTATAGTTCTACTATAAGTATGTGGTTGAAAAATAACCCAAGATTCATTGTATTTTTTATTCACAAGAGAATTAGCAGTAGCTTTTATTTCGGTAGGATGATGTCCATAATCATCATATACACTAGCTTTACCATTAATTTTTCCTTTATATTCAAATCTTCTATGAGCACCTGTAAATTTAGATAAAGCAATTTTTATAGTATTTATTGAAATATCATATTGTGTACATAATGAAATACATGCTAAGGCATTTAGCACATTATGAATACCAGGAACTGATAATTGAATATTATCTAATAATTTACCATTATTGTATACATCAAAACTTGCAAAACCATCTTCGTTAAATTTAATATTTTTAGCAACATAGTTAGCTTTTTCGTTTTGTATACCATAAGTAATAGTTTTTGCACTTGTATAATTTGGTAAATCCAAGCAATTTGTGTCATCAGCATTTATAACTAATAATCCATCACTTGGCAATAATTTAGTGTATTTTATAAATGCTTTTTTTATGTTTTCAAAAGTTTTAAAATAATCTAAGTGGTCATTATCAATATTTAAAATAATTTCAGCTTTAGGAGTAAACTTTAAAAAGCTCTCAACATATTCGCATGCTTCAATAATAAAATGCTCACTATTACCAACTTTATAATTTCCATCAATTTGCTTTAAATAAGCACCAACTTGAATACTAGGATCTTTTAAACCTTCTAAAAAGCAAAGAGAAACCATCGAAGTTGTGGTTGTTTTTCCATGGGTTCCAGAAATACAAATAGTATTTTTATAACAGCGAGTAAGTTCGCCTAAAAAATCAGCCCTTTCAATAGTTTTTATATTCAATTTTTTTGCTTCAACCATTTCAGGATCATCTTGTTTAATTGCAGCAGAATATACTACAATATCAGAATTTGCAACATACTCTAAGTTATGACCTATACTAATTTGAATACCCTTTTTTTGTAGACTTTGAATTGCCTCAGAATCAAACATATCAGAGCCAGTAACATTAAAGCCCCAATTATTTAAAATTGCAGCTATACCACTCATACTTACTCCACCAATTCCAATCATATGTATATTCTTAAACTTTTTTATATTATCTATATTTGGCATTTTAAATACATCTCCTCTTAATAACAAGTAAATTATATAATGTTTTTAGCAAATTTTCAATAGTTTATATCTAATATATGATAAAAAACGATTATGTTGTTACAATTCACAGCTTATAAAATAATATAGCCCTGCATGCCATAGCGTAGTTAATATATAAAAATAAAATTCCTTGCTATATTGAATAGTAACAAAAAACAAAATTGTGTAAAAAATAAAATTTAAAATTTTGTAAAAAAAAGAAGGAAAAACATTTTTTATGAAGAATAATATAATTGTACATAAGAATAAACGTGTATGTACAAAAAAATAAAAACTGGAAGGGTAGGTGCACTAAAAATGCAAATAACAGATGTACGTTTAAGAAAAGTAAATTCAGAAAACAGAATGAAAGCTGTTGCTTCTGTAACATTCGATAACGAATTCGCAGTTCACGATATTAAAGTTATCGAAAGCCAAAATGGATTATTTATAGCTATGCCTAGCAGAAAAACTCCAAACGGAGAATTCAAAGATATAGCTCATCCAATTAATGCTGAAACTAGAGAGAAAATTCAAAAAGCTATATTAGAAGCTTATGAAGCTCCAGAAACAGAGGAATCAGCAGAATAATTTATAAAATTATAAAAAGCAAAAACACTCTTTAAAAGAGTGTTTTTTGTTTATTTTTTCAAAAAAACTTGAAAAAAAGCCAAAAAAAAGGTAAAATATATAATGGTTTAAATAAAAAAATAGGAGAAAAATATGTATCTGATTGTAGGACTTGGAAATCCAGAAGAAGACTATTCTGGAACAAGACACAACATGGGTTTTGACACAGTAAATAAACTAGCAAAACAATTTAATATAGAAATAATAAAAAAGAAATTTAAAGGCATATATGGTACAGGAATTATCGAAAACAAAAAAGTTATTATACTAAAACCACAAACATATATGAATCTAAGTGGAGAGAGTATAAAGGAAATAATGAATTTTTACAAAATAAAAGAAGAAAGCTTAATTGTTATATATGATGATATGGACATAAAATTAGGAACTGTAAAAATAAGAAAAACGGGTGGAGCAGGAACACATAATGGTATGAAATCTGTTATTCAAAATATAGGAACAAAAAATTTTACAAAGGTAAGAGTAGGTATAGGAACACCAAAAGATAAATCTGATTTAATAAACTATGTAATAGGTTATGTGCCAGAAGAAGAAAAGGAAATATTAGACAAATCTACAACAATTGCAAAAGATGCAATAATAGAAATTATTAAATCTGGTGTAGATATTGCAATGAATAAATATAATTAGAATAAATTATTTTCCAAATTGGGAGGATTGAAAAATGACAGAAATATTAATACAAGAAAACGGAAAAACAAAACAAATTGCTCTACTAGAAGAAGGCAAATTACAAGAATATTATGAAGATGATGGAACAAAAAATAGAAATGAAGGAAATATTTATATAGGAATTGTAAGAGATATAATAAAAGGAATGCAATCTGCATTTGTAGATATAGGCACAGAAAAGAATAGCTTTATACATCTTAAAGATTTACTTCCAAAAATAGATGAAACAAAGGAAAATATAGAAGATAAAAAGTCAGATATATCGAGTATAGTAAAACCAGGACAAAAAATATTAGTACAAATAAAAAAAGATAGTAATCAAAAAAAAGGAGCAAGAGTATCAACACATATTAATTTACCAAGTAAATATATTGTTTTAATGCCAAATACAGATATAATAACTGTATCACAAAAAATAGAAGACCAAGAGGAGAGAAAAAGACTAAAAAAATTAGTAAAAGAAAATCTAAGTAAAGGTAATGGAGCTGTAATAAGAACATCAAGCCAGGGTAAAGAAAAAGAAATAATAGAAGACATAAAAAATATAGAAAAAAAGTGGGACAATATTATTCAATCTGTTGTTAATCCAAAATTAAATAAAGCTAAATTGCTATATAAAAGTGAAGACATTGTAGAAAAAATGCTAATAGATTTAACAGATAAGAAAATAAAAATAGTAAAGCAAGATAATATTTTTGAAAAATATGATTTGAATAAGCAAATAGAAAAGCTAAAAAACAGAAAAATATGGCTAAAATGTGGAGGTTTTATTACAATAGACAAAACAGAGGCACTAACAGCAATTGACGTAAATACTGGAAAATATACAGGAAAAACAGATGTAAATGAAACAATACTAAAAGTAAATAAAGAAGCAACAATAGAGATAGCTAGACAATTGCGTTTAAGAGATCTTGGCGGAATTATTATAATTGACTATATAGATATGAATAATAATGATGATAAAAAAATGATAGAACAGTTACTAAAAGAAGAATTAAAAAAAGACAGAGCAAAAACGCAAGTGGAAGGTTTTACAAAATTAGATTTAGTTGAATTAACTAGGAAGCATATTTGTAGCCATAAAGAATAAAGAAATTCACTTTTGGTAATTACATGCTAGAATTATAAGGAGGATTGCATGAACGTTGGATTTATTTCGTTAGGCTGTAGCAAAAACTTAATAGATACAGAAATAACAATTGGAAAATTTAAAAGTTATAATTTTAAAATTGTAAATGATGAAAACCAGGCAGATATAATAGTAGTAAATACTTGTGGATTTATAGATTCTGCTAAAGAAGAAGCAATAAACACAATTTTGGAAATGGCAGAATATAAAAAGAAAAGATGCAAATATCTTATTGTAATGGGGTGCTTGGTGCAAAGATATTACGACGATTTAATAAAATTATTGCCAGAAGTGGATTTATTTATAAAGCTAGATGAGTATAGTCAACTATGGGAAAAGGTAGAAGACCTAATAGAGAGAAATAAAGTAAAAACAGTAGCTACAAAATCAAGCACAAAAATAACAGAAATTCCTCAAATGCCAATGTTTAATGAAAAAGAATTTTTAGGTAGAGAAATAACAACAGGAAAAAATTATGCATATTTAAAAATAGGAGAAGGATGTAGTAATAAATGTACATATTGTGCAATTCCATATATAAGGGGCCCTTTTGTAAGTAGACCACAAGAGGATATAATAAAAGAAGCAAAAAAACTAGCTAGCGAGGGAATTAAAGAGTTAATAATAATAGCACAAGATACAACAAAATATGGATTAGACTTATATGGAGAAAGTAAGCTTACAGAATTATTAAAAGAATTAAGCAAAATAGAAAAAATAAAATGGATTAGGTTTTTATATTCTTACCCTGAAGGAATTACAGATGAATTAATCGAACTAGTTGCAACAAATAATAAAATTGCAAAATACTTTGACATACCAATTCAACATATATCAGATAAAGTATTAAAAAGAATGAACAGAAAAACCAGTAAAAAAGACATTATAAACCTAATAAAAAAGATAAGAAATAAAATACCAGAGGTAACTTTAAGGACAAGCTTAATTGTTGGCTTTCCAGGGGAGACTCTAGATGATTTTGAAGAATTAGAAAAATTTATAGATGAAGTAAAATTTGATAGACTAGGAGCATTTATGTATTCAAAAGAAGAAGGGACACCAGCTGCAAGACTGCCAGAGCAAATTCATGGAAATACAAAAAAATCAAGATATAACAAAATAATGAAAAAACAGAAAAAAATATCAAAGGAAAACCTTGAAAATAAAATTGGAAAACAATATGAAGTTCTAATAGAGGACATATCATTTGATGGAAAATACCTTATAGGAAGAACGATGCAGGACGCACCAGATATCGACGGATTAGTATACATAAAAAACAACAAGCAAACTAATAATATAAATAAATTCAAAAAATGTAAAATTATTGATATAAGCAATTATGATTTAATTGCTACCTTTAAGTAGGAGGAAAAATATGGATAGAGATTTTGATATGGAAAAAATAATTGATAAAATGAGAAGCTTAAGAGACAAAAGAGATTTAGAATTATTAGAAAAAGATATTGAAGGTATAAATTTAGACTCTGACTATCAAAGAAACTTACCCAATAATAAAGTACTAGATGTAAAATATCTTGGAACAATTGAATGGGAAGCAGGAACTGAAAAGGAAATTTATCTTATAATTGAACAAAAACAAAATGAAGATGGAGTATTGACAGAAGTAGAAAGATATTATACAGAAGATGGAGAATTCTTAGGAGGAAACAATAAATCAGACCAATTTAATTACTTAATATTAGACACCAAGTATATGAATAATGAAGAATTATTACAGAAATTACAAGTCCTAAATAAAGAAGGAATTTTAGATTTAAATAAAATTGAACAAGATAGATTAGAAGAAATTGCTTTATCATTGGGAGTAAAAGTAGAAGACTTAGAAAGCATTGACGAAATAGAACTAAATCAGACAATTGAAGACAATAAAGAAAACAAAAAAAATGAGGAAAGTAGAGAAATAAAAGAAGATGAGCTGGAAGGATTAAACATAAAAGAAGAAACAGCAACAAATACATATTTAAAGGGAGAAACTTTAGCTCAAAAATTAAAATTACCGCCAGACGTTGTTAAGTTAGCGAGAGTCAGTGCAAGTAATTTAAATGAAATTACAGGAAAACAAAATAACAATATTGATGCATTTGTAGGAATAAAGAATAATGGTAAAGCAGTTGAAATAGGAGATGATATATTAAGACAAGATACAAGTATGGGAACAAACCCAACAAATCAAGAGACTACTATTAATAATGATGGGTCTGTAAATAAGGAAGTGGTAACATCTAGTTATTTAATAGTAAATGGAAATGGAAGAGAGTATCTGCAAATAGGAAATGATGAAACATCAGGCAAAGAAATAAAATACACACAAAGGTCAAATACTTCGAATGAAAATGTTGCAGTAGAATTAAACACTCAAAGAACTTGGCCACAAAACTCTAATGTTAGACAATATTTAAATGACAAAGGAGCAGGAAGAGAAGAAGTAAACGATGTACTAGCAAGAGATAAAGCACATGGTGAATGTAAAGAAAAAGATGTAACAGTAATTGACAATGACAAAAATAATGATTCGCATGGATCGCATGTTGGAACACAAGATACAGAGCTAAGCGATTATGTAAGACAAATCTTAGATACTCCAATTTTAGATAATCAAGACGATATTACTATAGCGAACTTTAAGGGAAGAGATGCTGTAAAGAATATACTCTTAAATGCAATGCAAGGAAATGAAAATGAGAATATTGAAAAAGTAGCTGAAAGAGTAGCAAAAAATATGAAGGCAGAATTAAAAGAAGAAGCAAAAGAAACAGAGATGGAGAATCAACACGAACATGGAAAAAATTAATAATATCAAAATTCGATTAACGAAAAAATAGTGGATTTTTTTATTATATTATGATATAATTTGACCAATACAAAAGTAAAACTTAAAAGGAGCAAGAAATGTCAACAATTGCAGTATTAATATATATATTAATAATTATAATATTTGCTTTAAGTTTATATGCTGTAATGCAAATAAAACTATTTGGAATGAAAGTAAAAGACTTTTGGACATTTATAGAAGCAAACCAAATGTTAGATAGACTTTATAATTTCGCAAAACAATACGAAAATATGTCACCGCAGGAGCAGGTAATTTATTTAGCGGAAGCTGAAAAAATATTTAAAGCTTTTGATAATGTTCCAAATGAACTATGGGAAGAAGAATATAGCAAATATAAAGAAGTATTAAAAAAATATAAAGATATAAGGATGATAAGATGGAATAAAACTTAATAGAGATTTAGTAACAATATCTTTTCTTATCCTAGTAAGGACTTGGGTGCATTATTCCTTCTTGATATATGGGATGGAACACCTTATGTCCTTATTTTTTTGATATAATGAACAGTATTCAAAAAAATGAAGACACAAGGTATAAACTGTTACTAAATACCTTTATGCAATTTATATTTTTATAAAGCATAAACATAAAGCTATGTATACATATCTAAATGATTTTTTATTAAATAATTTAGATTTTAAAACTTCAGCACTTTCAGACATTGCACAATATTTATCAACAAATGTTAATATAAAGCCTTCAGGTGATTTTGGTAATCTGAGAGTAACAGGCCACATATGTTTGATAATTATATCTTTTTCTTTCTCATTTAAATTAAATAATTTACAGGCATTTTCACAAGACGTTTTGCCATGAGTAAAAGCATGCAATCCTTTTCTATCTGGTTGGCTTTCTCTCCAATCATACAAAAATAAATCATGTAGCATGGCAGCTCTAGTTCCAGATTTATAATCTAAATTATATTTTTTGCAAATTAAATAACAATAATAGGCGGCTGTAAGGCAATGGTCAAAGCAAGAAGTATTATAGTGCTGCCTATATTTTTTCATTTGCTGAACAGTTTCATTCATAATCAAAGGATTAATAATATCATAAAACTCTTTATCTTCAAATATAAAATTTTTTATATATTCTTTCATAAAATACCTCTTTTTCTATTTTTCTTTAGATTTATGAACAAAAAAACATTTCTATTTATATTATAACATATATTGACATATGTTTGCAAATACGATTTTTAATATATATTTATTATTTTATTAGGATATACGGAAATATTAATCACAGCCTAAGCAGGGCTAAAACAATTTTTAAGCTGAACAGTAAGTTACAATTCACAGCCAAGTATACTTAAAGCCCGCGCAAGTGGTTAATATATAAATTATTCGTAATGGCTTGGGGGGACCGTTCAATGATTTCCAAAAGTTTGTAAAACTTTTGATGAAATCATTAGAATGGGGAGAATGAAGAAAATTTATATATTAACC
>OCVV011252012.1_pt1 | contig 12557 bp, 16 predicted proteins | sample 1539721 | NCBI WGS metagenome assembly OCVV01 (sample SAMN02144230, study PRJEB22623) | gut metagenome | biome: sheep rumen | host: Ovis aries | place: New Zealand
ATTTACTTAGACCGTCACCAACATCAGCAGCGGACTCGGCAAACTCGTTTCCCAACTTGTCGTAAATATCAGCTATACGATTTACGGCAGCGGAAACATCTCCACCACTCTGTTCTAGCAGTGTTTTCTCGAAACCCTTATAAGCAGTTACCAGATTCTTTGTTGCGGTTTGCACATCAAGGTCTGTAACGTGCTGATACATGGCTGTAATCTCGGCAAGTTCTTGCGCGTCATTAGGTGAGAATCCTAGTTTCACCCAGCTTGTAGTACCATCGATTATATCAGTCAATGTAGCACCGTATTCTTTTGCGGATGAAACCATCTCAGAATACATTTGACCATACTGTGCTTCGGTTAGGTTCGTAACTCTTCGCAGACCAGTCATAGAAGTATCAACAGCTAATACTTCTTTCGACATTTCCTTTAACAGTTGGACGCCTTTACGAATAACCTGGGTAACATCGACAACGCCAACAATGTTCTTAAAAGAATCCATCAAACTCTTACCGAGTGATGTGCCGGTTTTGCCAGCAGCTTCCGCATTTATTGTAATCTGCTTGAATTCATCATTAAGCACTTTGAGTTGCGCGGTTGATAGCGTACCATTTGAGGACATTTCCTTAATTCTATCAATTATCCCCTGAATGGCATCACCATAATCTTTCGCGGCGCGATTATTATTCTGCAGCCATTGCACCATCTTGTTTGTAGATGTGCTGGCTTGCAGAGCTGTTGCCATGCTCTTAGATTCGATAGCTACGGTTGACAGAGTGTTCTTGACACGGTTCAATACCTGTTCATATCGCTCGTAGTTTGTAGAAAGATTTGCCGCCTGTGCCGAATCATTCATATCAGACTGTAGACGATAAAGTTCTAGAATATCTGTTTGAATAACGGATAAACTAGCATGACCAGTAGTAGATAACTTTTCGTATTCGGAATATACTTTAGCTATTGCATTATCGATTTCGCCACTCGCCAAAGAGTTATTAATCGCGTTATTCAGGTCGTTTTGCATCCGATTAGCTGTATCAGATACTTTAGCGCCTAGTTCGGCAATCTTGGCAGCAGACGTATTTGCAATATCGCCCATCCGGGTCGTTTGATCCGCGTTTAAGCCACCTCTAATAGACTGTTGAACAGTCGCTTGCAGAGTCCTAAGTTCCGCTATCCGCGTATTTAAGGCCGCAATCTGCTGAGCATTGCCGTTTTGTCTCAAAGCAGGTAGCTTTTCATTGGCCCTATTTAGTTCATTAGTGATCTTTAACAGTCTGCTAAACGAATTTGCATATGCATCGGCTTGGCGTTGACCGCCACGGTTGCCACCGCCACCGCCGCCTCCACCATTGCCGCCACCAAACGGATTGATGTTCATGTTAGCAAGGTTTTGTAGGCGCTGTTCTATATTTGTAAGCTGTCTATCAAAAGAAGCAATATCAAGTGTCAGCTTGATCGGCCTCTGCTGATTCAACAGACCATTCATCTTCTGGTCAAATTGTGAGGTATCTAGTTCAGCTAGTATTTTTGCTTTAAAAAGTTCATTCGCCATTTAATCATCCTTTCCAGCAATCATTAAATGGCTGAACCATAAGATTGCTAAATTTTATCAAGCGTAGTTGGTTGAACACGCTTTATACCAATCGCTCCGAAATACTTTTCAAAGCGATCATCCTTATCAGTATCATCGTATCTAGTAACCATATCAGCACTTTCCCAGCCGATAAGGTCTTGAATAACCTGAGTAGGTATACCATATGAAACTAACTTTGTATTGAAGAAATGCCTTAGACTGTGCCAGTAAAAAGGTTTACCTAAAAACTCGCTAAACTCATGCACCCACGAATCAAGCGTTGATATAGTCGCCTGTTCATCTAGCCATTTGCCACGCACACACTTCGGGAAAAGCCATTGGCTGTTAATTCCTAAACGTCTGCGCTCTTTAATCCATAAGTCTAAATACGGCTGGAACGGAGCGGCCAGAGTATACAGCGTTAACGGTTTACCTTCTTCACCTTTACCCTTCGTCTGAACCATCTCAGGTGTTCGATATAGCGCACCGTCGCAGATCATGAACTGAGGTCTGAAATACCCAATCTTAAATCTAAGCAATTCAGCCTTTCGTCTGCCGCTATTCATGGCTAAAGATATGACACACGCTTTCATAAACTCGCCGTTGTCCACCAGATGCTTCATCAGCCGTTCAAGTTCTTCTTCTTGAAAGACCGACTTTTCTCTGACCGGTTTGTCAACCGGCGATTCGATCTTGCTGACAATCGGCCTGAAGTCCTCAAATTCATCATCGAGTATGTTTGCGACGTAGTTACCTAGAGATGCAAGGGTTGCTTTTACTGTACGCAACCGTCTGGATGACCAGCCCCATATATTTATGGCATGTGTTTGAAACTTCACAAGTTCGCGCTTCTTCAAGTCAACATAGAATTTGTTGCTATTAAATTCAAGGTTCCAGCACCAGAACACATGTAGATTCGCTTTATATTGTTTGATCGTTTCCTTGGACTTATTGGCAGAAGCCAGATACTCCAGGAAATCTTTTTCAAGTTCAAGGTTCTTTGGATTGACCTTTTTCATCTTTTCTTTAGATGTTATATTATTGTATACAGTTGTTCTCTGTTCTCCCACCATATCACTTCCTTTTTGTTATTGATTTCTGGTGCTTGTTGTGCGATAATAAAATAGGGGTGCATAAAGGTATGAGTGATAAACTAAGTATTATCAGTATAGTAGTTAGTGCCATATCACTAATGCTATCAGTGGCATTAGCTGTTATCCATGAAAAAGAAAAGCGAGTGCAAATTCAGGTAGATTCAGCTAAAATAATACCTGAATCGCTAAAGCCAGAAGTCGGCAAAGATTTGTTCTTTCTTGATGTTGTTTTAACTAACAAATCATCAGTAATGCTATCTATCAAATCTTGTAAAATTGAATACCGTGGTCGGATTGTTGCCAAAAGCGATCTGTATGAATTACTTGTGCTTGGGAACCCGGCGACACAGCAAGTCGTTCGAGTAGCCACAGAGTTACCATGTCAGGTTGCTCCTTATTGCTCAATACGAGTGGTTTTACAATTCCGTGTGCGGAGTACCACCCAAGCACTGTTTTCTGCTCTTCAACCTCGTCAGGATCATAGTCTACCCCATGAAAACGTCGTTCTTCACTTTGACACTTCTCGCGGCCAATTTCATGTCTGCCATGACGTTTCTTTGTTATCTTTGCAAAGATGGAAGAAAGAAATTTACTCATATAATTTTATGCTCCACTAATACTACTTACTAAAAAATTGACCAAACGTAGTGCTGGCAGTTTTCTCCATCTTCTGCTGTGCTCTTTCCCAGAATCCCTTTTTGCCAACGGTAGGATGTGCTGCGCGTCCACCACTTGTAGTCCACGGCGCACCATAGTTGGCAAGCATCAAGACTTGCTCCATACCAGGATTATCGCCGGTTGTATACTGATGACTTGTGTCAAGATATGCTTCAAATGATGCTGTGTTGCCGCTTGCGGAAACAGCGGTGGTACGGGGAGTATCGCCTAACGCGCCAGTGCGTTGGTACATAACTGGATTGCCACCGCCATAGTAATCGCCGGCTTCCTCGTACATATCACCTTCGACCTGAGCTTGAACAACGCTAAGCGCCTTTCTCATTTCAGCCTGTAAAGCCTTTTCCAGTTCGCCAAGGCTACTAATTGTTCTCATTTACATCATCTACTTTACTTTTGTGACCAGCTATAAAACTGCCGAGAGGCGAAATATTCCGTAGTTCTTCAATAACCTCGTCAGTCGGTTCCTCAACAGGCAGCTCCACTACTGCTGTGGCAGGATCTTCAACCTTATCCGAAATATCTTCCTTTGTCTCTATCTCTTCATCTGGCTTTTCAGCGACAACTTCCTTGAAGCGTTCGCTCTCGCCATACTTCTCAATCAGTTTATCAACGTCGCCATTCTTTACTGTTGTAACAAGCTCGTTTACATCGACAGCGCCGATTTCAGCAAGTAGCTTATTGAATTGAACCTTCAGGATGTCAATGATATTTCCAACCGAGTGCTTGCGATATTCAACAATCTCCTGAGCATCGCGGTAAGCATTGGCAAAAGACGTATCAATGCGATCAGCAATTAGCGCTGCGTTGAACTCGTCAATAAATTCATCATCTGCCGCAAGCTGTTCGACCTGTGAAAGATCAATGAAGTCATGTGGAAGCACACCGTCGAATTTGCTGATTCGGACGCACATATTATAAAAAACCCGCATTGCGTTCAAAATACCGTAATGTGGGCGATAGTTTCCTTCTTCGTCAAAATATTCGTTGGCAATTTCCTGAACCGCTGCAACGTACTCATACAGATTCAGCTTAGTATTAACAGTCATATTGGTTCTCCTTTAATTCTTGTTTTGAGTTAGATGTTTTGTTTTAGCTATAAGATCACCAATGTCATATCTGTAGTGAGTGATCTTTTTCGTCTGTGGGATAATGAAATATCGTATGCTGTACTTGTCTAAATCTGAAAATGAAAATGACTTTTTATCTATACTTTTTGCAAGTTTTATGAACTCGGCTATCTCTAAAAAGATAGTTTTCTCTAGCTCACGAAATTCGATCACAAAGCCGCATATAGTACCTTGGTATTCATCCCACTTTTTCAGACCTAGTATTTGATGAAGATGGATTTCACCTCTATCTTCTTTGCTGCGTTCAAATGAAATGGATTTGCCATGTACGGTTTTCAACTCAAGAGCATACAGATTTCTATTGTTATCATCCCACATTATATAGTCGAATGGATTCTTCAAAGTGAAACGCAAATTATCATTGCCGCCAAACGAATTAGCGGAATCTGAAACTCTGTGAAGTAAAACTCCTTCTGGCACATTTGCCTTTACATCGTTCTCGAAACGTTTGCCAGCGTTCACTTTGGTTTTGTTTCCATCCACTTCTTAAAGATATAATGCGTTTCATCTTTATGGAACCATGCGGTAATTTTGCCTGGTTTATCTTCGCTTTCCCAGATAAACTTCGGCTGCGCACCGTATCGCGTGTAGAAAATAATCTGTGAGAGGTTGCTGATGGCAATAAGGTTTTCACGGCCATAGCATTCAATCGCCTCATCCAGATTATTAAACTGGATTCTTTTCATCTTATCTTTCTCCTTGATTGCGCAAAATAATGGGAGACAACATAAGCAATCAAGTCGCATTAGGTTATCTCCCTTATAACTCCAATAACAACTTAATTACCCTCTTCTTTGATAGTCTCTTCATCAGTTGTTTTCTTCTTTTTCCTTCTTTTTCTCTTTGGCTTTTCTTCCTGAACAGGTTCAACTTGTTCTATAACAGGCTCAAGCGGTTCAACGTAATCGTCAGGAACTACCAGATATTTGTTATCCTTGAATAGCACGGAAACGTAATTAGCCTTTCTTTTGATTGAAGGAACTTGTATTTGTTTGCCGTCAAAATCCAGAACGGTAACAAGTTCGTTATTCAGAATTACCTTGCAATTCTTTACCATATAAATCACCATAGGGAAGGGGAGTCATAATAAGACTCCCCATTGTGAATTAACCATTAACAGTTAGCTCGTCCTCGATCTCAACCATATCCAGAATGTTGCCATCCTTGTCCTCAAGCAGATCGAAAGTCAGAGTCACGGACGCAGGATCGCCCTCAGAGCTAAAGGACAGCTCAAAGCTGCGCTGAATGGTAGCCTTGTAAGCAGTAATCAGGAAGGGAGTCAGAGTACCCTCTTCGTCCTTATCAAGAGTCTGCATGGTAATGAAGTAATCCTGCGGCAGATTGTCATTCTTAAAGGCAATCTTCTTAACGCCAGAATTACGGCTCACCATGAAACCAACCTCATACTCTGAATCCACGGTCAAACCGGCAGAAGCAGAAATCTTGTCGGAAGCATAGGTGGCCTCAATAGCAGCGGAATCGTCGCCAAAAGAACCAGCGGGGTACACGAACACGTCACCAGTCACAGTGCCACCAGTAAGAGCCAGAGGCAGCTCGCCAGCAGTAGTACACTTGATGGTACGATGCTCAGTATAAACGGCGTCACTAGAGATAGTGCCGTCAGACAGCAGAGCGAAGAACTTGAAAGGATAAACCTGAGCTTCGATGGTCATAGTACCCTCCAAAGGATTCTGGAAAGCAATACGACGAGTACCCTTCGCCATAGCATACACGCTGTCACTGGTAACGCCAGCGGTAGTAGTATTGGCGGTGTCGAACTTCAGGAAAGGAGCCATAGTTTTCAGGATGCGAATATCAACGTCACATACCTGTCGATTAGCCTTGTTGAGTTCAGGCATTGCATATTCCTCCTATTTTAAAAATCATCGTCTTTTTGTTTTTCTTGGTTGTTCTTATACCAAAGTGAAATATCGAATTTTTTACGGTCATCTCCCCATACGGAAACACGGGTACAGTCTATATCGTAAACAGCATTAACCTGCAAACGGTTAAACGAATCAATAAGCTGGAACAACGTCATGTCCCAAACGTTGATTGGATTAATAGACGGGTGCCTGTTTGAAATGGCAGACATGATGTTTGGCAAGCTGTAGTCAAGATTTGTTTGTTTCTGCTTAGCCTTTTCTCTTTCTGCTTGAGCCTTTTTCATTTTCTCATACATTTTTCTGGCAAGATCGTTTTTGAATGTGCGCTCTTTTTCTTCTTCCTTCTTGGTGTAAATGCAACATGTCTGCTGAATACATTCAAGGACGGATTGAAAATTCTTTTCAGAGATCACACCACGAACTGCTTCTTCTGTGAGGTGTTCAGCATCAAAACCTTCGTTCAAGAGGACAAATAGGTTTTTATAGTAGATCACGTTTTCCTCAAAGAAGAAATCGAAAATTGAACGATACACACCTTGTAAATTCTCGTCATCAAGAATACAGTCATAAACAGTTAATGAGTCTCGCGTATCTTCCGGTAGCGAATCCCATTTGCTTTCTTCTGATTCTCCAATGAACGATGTGTAGATTTCCTCTGGTGTGATTTTTAGAAAGGCTTCAAACATTGAAAACTTGGGAAATGTTAGTTGAGATATTTCACGCATTGTTGGTTTTCTCAATGTGCCAACGGACAGCGGGATTGACACGGGGCTTAGTAACATACCGTAATCTAATTCCATTAAGATCGTTTCATCCTAAAATCTGGAACACTGAATGTTAGTAAGCGGCCATAAAACCTTCTTGAATTATAGAAGTCTACGCTGTCCAGGGTTAGACTTCCAATACCGAAACTATTAGCTATATCCTTATCATTGATAATAGCTCTCTCCACCATTTGAGTGAGTATGTCAACACGATCACCATAATAACCTTCTTTGTGGTAATCATCGATGATACTACGATGGCAAATCATATACATGATGATTTCACACTTCTTGGTCTGCGTGTGCAAATATGGAATACGGACATCATAAAAAATGTAAGTTGACGTTTCGGTGAGAATTTCATCAACAAAAAGGTGGGAATCAACATGCTTCTTAAATTCTTTGCGGACTTCGCTTGGCTTCATAGCGCTTGTGTCGCCCAGAATCAAGTCGCGTATGTCATTGCTTTTATACAACGCTGTTTGGATAAGCGTCTTAAACTTGCCTAGTTCGGCAGTTGTATTTACTCTCATAGGCCACCTTCTTAGAAGAACTCTCGAATAAAGATTTGCTTTGAAACTGGCGTATAACCATCTGCGGTTAATGTAAGCGTGAATGATTTGTTGGCAAGTTTATCATTGTCGGTTGAGATCAAGATAGAGTTATCGACGTAATCAACATCAAGCTCATAATCAAAGTCTATAGTCCATTCTGCGGTTGCCGTTATTTGTTTCCCGGTATCATCGTAGAATACGCCAATAAACTCTGTGGGTTCAAGCCCAATGAATACTTCATCTGATTCGCTCTGAATCTCACAAGTTAAAGCACTAGCATCACTATTTTCTTCTGGTTCGCTACACAACCAATAACCTTGACCGTCTATAACGTAATAACCATCGTCGTAGTGCTGCTCAGTCTCATATATCATGTATTCTGCATGACCGGAGTCTCCGTAATCATATAAAGCAGAATCACTTCTAGTAACACGATATACAAGAACCGGATTACTTGTGTCTTTAACTGTTCCTTCTGGGAATCTTCGCTCATAAACCTTGCAACGTCTATCAACGATAAACCTGACCTTGTTTGTATTTATCGTTACGCTTTCATCATCGTCGGGAATAACAACTAATAGCTGGTCGCTTCGCACAGTAAAATTGTTGTTTGGCGTTTCACCGTTATTGTACTGAGAAGCAGACGTAATGTTAGCCCAACGCGAAACCGGCTTGCCAGCTTCATTAAGCCATGATAGCTTATAATTGCATATAGAAAGAATCGCTTTCTCGTATACCTTGTTATCATCGACGATGCCAACGATTATCCAGTAACGGTCTTTATAGTAGACATACATGCCAGCTTTACAAGTGCCGATAGGAACCATCATATGGCGCGTCAATGTTTTTAACTTTGTATCTTGGGTTTTGTTGCCTATGATAGCTTTGATTGGTTTGCTTTCAGACAAATCATAGTTATACAAAACCACATCGTCGGCTATGTCGGATTCAAGTGTTTCCTCCAAGCCATCTTGACCAAAGTCAGCTAATGCTTCTTCCTCAAAGCCGCTTAATATTTCGTGCGGTGGATGCATCAAGTACCATTCTTTAGACACTAGATCACCACCTTAAACATAAGCAGTAGGAAGCATATTATTTATCATTAGCTCGGATTTACTAGAAACATAGTCTAGTTCATTCTTAGCAGCGGTCTTAGCATTTCCAGTCCCATCAACCGACAATTCTTTCGTGACGATTGAAACACGCTTATTTACTTTTGAAACTTCTCGCTCCATGTACAACTCTTTCATGAAGTTGGCTAAAATATCGATAGCATAACCATCAATATCCTCTGCAAACTCGCATGATTCGGCGTAATACTCAATCGGATCAATCTCGATAGAATAGCGTGATACGGCTTTCCGCAGCCAAAGCAATTCTAGCTCTAAAGGAATTACGGCTTTGTCGCGGAAGGACGATTCAAAGCTATCAATAACGTCTTGCGCTTTAGTAGCCATAACCCTTCACCATCCTCGTTTATTCGTAAGAGAACCCTGTGGTCTTTTCTGCAAACCTAATCTTGTTGTAGTCGTTAATGTTCAGCCGTTTCACAGCATTAAGCAGAGCTTTGGCTTCAGCACGAGTAATGATTTCCTTCTTGAACTCTTCCTCGAACTGCTTTTGATTAGCGATACTAAACAGCTTCTTAACCTTTTCGTCAGTTAAGATATTCTGTTTCTTAGTGTCGGTTTCAAAACCAAGTTCCTTGCGAGTGGCGGCATCTTCTATGTAGAGATTAGCGTGGCTACCCATGCCATCAATGCCAGCCAGCAAAGTGTTGCCGGTCTGCACCTGCGCAATAATCTCATTGCGAGACAGCATTACAGTGCCATTAGGTACAATGCGCACGTCGCCAATACCATCGACAACACGGGCAAAATTCGCATCCCAGTCCGCGATATTGCGAACGGCAACCTTAACGTCAAGATTCAGGACTTCGGGTTCAGTTGATTCTTTCTTAGTTACAGCCATTTTGTATACATCCTCATTTCAACTATTGTTTGCGATTTCAACTAAAGTTTTTGTGTTTCATCTGATTGTATGTAGAAATCAGATTGTCAAGTCGCTGAGACTTCTTGAATACCCAATAGCGATTATTGCTTGACGGATTGATTTTTGAACTATAACAATGTTCATTGAATGCCGCCAAGAAGTGATAAAGGCGTATCGAGTAGCAGTAAAAATTCTCATCATCCGACCTGTATTTCTTTAGGTTTTCCATTTTTACATTGAAAACACCCCGCCTGAAACATGGCGGGGTGCTAGTTGTAGTTTAATTACAGAGAGGCGACGGGAGTCAGGTTGGTGTCGAGCAGTACACCAATACGGTGCTCCTGACCCTTGGCAACATCCGCGGCCATTTCTAAATCGAAGCGCGTTAAAACCTTACCAGTCTTAATATCGTTTCCGGTAAGAGAGGTGATGTTGCCCCTCGTCCAGGTCGCAATCGGAGACTGGACACCAGACGGCACGATGAACGCCAGGCCCTGGGGCAGCAGAGTCTCAAAGTTGGTGCCAGCGGCGTTCAGCTTGTACTCGTTGTAGGGGTTCGGCATCTCAGCCAGGATAGCGCCGTTGTAGGTGGACAGCAGACCGTTGGCCTGAATCTCGTTCATAACCTTCTCGGAAATGCCAGCCACATTCACGGTGGAATTGCCCACGGTGTTCACGGCAGCATAGCCAGCCCAAGGAGTGAACTGAGACAGCACGGCGTAGTCACCGATAACGGTGGGACGGCCATTGCGACGCACGTTGTTCAGGATAGCGTCAACACCAGTCTTGGTCAGACCAGCGAACTCGCCCCAATACTTCACGCCAGTGGCGTACTTGATCGCATTGTACACCTTGCGGATGATCGCGGCCTTGGCCTTGTTCAGCATGTCAATGCGCACATGAGCCATGCCCTCGTTCTCCTTGGACATATCGCCCAGAGCAACGCGACGATAGTCAACCGCATAGCCACCAGAGATGGTGAAGGTCGGCACGGCATAGACTTCCTTTGTGATCGCCGGGAACACAACATCGCCGGAAACAGCCTGCTCACGAGAATACTCGCCAGCCTCATGATAGACTTCGCGCTCAATAGTCTCGTCATAGCCAACAGCCTGATAAGAACCGAAGATGGACAGCAGCTTGATTTCCTCCATGATGGGAGTCTCAACGACAAAGCGACGCAGAGTGTTCAGCTCAGCAACAGCCACGGGATCGCCATTATCAGCGCGAGAACCCAGATCCTTGATGTAATTAACAGCCTTGTCAGCCTTTGCGCCAAAGCGGGACAGTTCCTCGCCGTTCACCATCGCGGTAAAAATCTCAACAACGGGAGAGTTCTTAGTGAAAGTGCCAGCAAACAGATCGGAATCCTTGCGCACGTTATTCATTTCAGTAATCATATCGTTATTCCTTCCTTTCGATTAGTAATAACTAACTATTAAGCCTTGCAAATAAGCACCTTAACAGCAGCCTCGGTCAGAGTAACCTTATCGGTGATCTTGAAGTAGATACCAGATTCGGGAGCGTCATCAGCAACCTCCAGCTTGCCAGCGCTGGTCACGGTCAGGATGTCATCAGCAGCCAGATCATCATAAGACTTACCGGAAGCATAAGCGATATGCTTGCTGTCCACGATGAGCTTCTGGCCAATCCAAGCATCCACCTGGAAACCACGCATGAACTCGCCAGCGGGAATCTCGTAGTCATAAACATAAGAGGCGTCGCCGGTAGGCTCATTAGCAATCAGGTACAGAATATCATTATCGGTAATAAAAGAGAAATTAGCAGTAGCAGTATTAGAAGTCAGAACGGGGTTGTTCTTGGAGACTTCGATCATGCCCACAGTTTCCATCTTACGTCGCGTTTATCTAAGGTTCGCTAAACCTAGCAAGTCAAATGACTTCACGTACTTTCATACGTGTCCAGACTATATCTTCATCTTTCCAATATTGGTTAAGATGCCCTCCACTTCGACTACGCTTGTAGTCTACTTCCTCACGGAATAGTCGTTGAGCTTTACCCTGTTCGGGTCTTAGTTGCTGATTTCCCAATCCAATAACTTTTAAAGCATTCACGTTCAGGCATATTTCATCCTCGCGTTGTAGCATATTGGCTCTAAGGGGTTTCCAGCAGTTCAAAGGGATTCGCCGCATCCTTTCGATATGCGGTGGACTATGCACACCAAAGTGTGCTTAATCATTTTGTTTTCCTCCTATTCAAAATTAGAAAATGTTATCATCTTCGACAACCTTGGTGTTGCCCATGTCGATTTCACCAAAGATGTCAACCTCAGTCTCATGGTTCGCAGAGTTCTGTTCAGCGATATGAGTTTCAGCAGCTTCCTTAGCCTTTTCGCCAATCTTCATCAGAATCTTGTCGGTGATAGAATTGATCTCAGAAGAAATAGGATCAGCGGTAAAAGCGTCAATCTCTTCCTTAGCATAAGCGCGTTCCTCATCGGTAAAACGAGACAGCGCGGCGTTCATCTCGCCCAGACGCTCACGAGCCTTGGCTTCGCCCAGAGCATCTTCCAGAGCCTTGCGCTCTTCATGCAGAGCCATATACTTCTTGTCAAGTTCATCGTATTCCTTGCGCAGTTCATCGAGCGCGGCCTGAATCTTCTCAGAGTTGGCAATGATTTCGTTCTTTTCGGTGATAGCGGCTTCGACAGCAGCGTTCGCTTCCGCGATCTTGGCTTCAGCATTAGCATTGGCCTCGGCAATCTTAGCCTCGCAATCAGCCTTGCATTCATTCAGTTCAGTAGTATGTGAAGCCATTTCATTGATAGTCTGCTCAATCAAAGCCTTGATTTCGGACTCATTCATTTGGCATTCATCCTCCTTTTTATTCAGTTCAATTAATTTTGCTTGAGAATCGGCGGCTTCAACGCCT
>OCVV011185213.1_pt1 | contig 12555 bp, 13 predicted proteins | sample 1539721 | NCBI WGS metagenome assembly OCVV01 (sample SAMN02144230, study PRJEB22623) | gut metagenome | biome: sheep rumen | host: Ovis aries | place: New Zealand
ATATTTGACAGATTATTGCATTAACCTTATAGTTCAATCAGGGATAAAATGGCGCTTTCATCTCGGTAATTGAATTACCGAGGATTCCCGCTTAGGTATCCTAAACAGCGCTGTAGATAAATATCTGTCTCCTAAATCAGGAAGCAGCGCAACTATTGTTTTCCCTGCATTTTCAGGTCTTTCTACCAGTATCAGAGCCGCCTTCAGTGCTGCACCTGATGATATACCTACAATCCAACATAGCCAAATGTCGCCGTCTGATATATGGGGAATGAAATACTTCCGGTTTTCTCAAAAGCAGCATCTTCGTCTAAGTGAATACATCGTGTTTCTAATTCATTTTCCATCTGAATATACATCTTCCTTAAAAATAGCTTCTGCCCATCACTTTGATAGGTTTTTGTACCTACCAATTAAGTCATATTTTGGCAAATAAGGAAAATACTTATTCCTTATTACTGATTATAAGAAAAATTTATACCCCCTTAAGATGACTTGGTTACTTCTCAAAACACTTGATAATGCTGTCAAGGTAAGTTCTAGTTGCATAAAAAAAACCATTCTGATTTCTTATACGAAAAAAGAATGGTATTTTGTAAAATGAAATTTTTCTAAAATCTTTATGTTAAGTAATTATCCTTTGTTATTTTATTCATATTTTGATGATATTTCTATAATTTCTTCAAAAACATCTTTCATATCAGACAGAAGATCATTCATTTTATTCAAAGTATTAACTACATCATTATCACTAATTGAGGTTTCAGAAGGGAAATCATTAATTGTAGTTTTAATATAAGCCTTTAATGTACTAAGATTCTTATAACTTCCACATAAATCATAAGCATCTTCCAGATGCTCCTTCGCCTTATCAAGCCTCCACTTATTATTATTATAATCACTTGCGTAGGTATCTACATTTTTAGTATCAGATTGAAAATCCATAATATAATCGTTTGCCGATGTAATTTCCTCATTTATATTTACGAACGCCTCCATTTCAGCATCAGAATCTTCTGAAGCTTTCGATGATTCACTTGAAGCTTCTCCACTCAACTGCAGCATTGCTATTTTATCTTTCGCAGTCTGCAATACATCAATATTAGTAACTTCATTTTTTTCTCTGACAATGCGGCGTACATGGAATTAATTCTATCAACCTCGTTCTTACTATCAATAGTGATTTCTCCAAGATTATCAATTGCTGATATAATCTCTTCCACTTCTGAATCGACTTCTTCTTTTTCTTGAGATATATCACTATCATTATTGTCACTATCATTATTGTCATTATTATTATGATTATATACCATAATTACGCCAACAGAGATTGAACCGATCAATATTACTAAAGCAATTAATGCAAAAATAATTTTTCTTGCTTTATTTGTTTGTTTCTTTGCATTAGTTTTATTATTCATAACATATCCACATCCGATACAAATCTCTGCTTTATCAGATATTTCCTTCCCACATTCCGGACAATTAATTAATGCCAAATATATACCACCTCATTTCCTTTTAAATATACATTTCCATATGTTTATTTCACTATAAATTAACCTATCTACACATAGACACCTTAACGTCATTTATAAGTATGATTATAATTAGCTGCTTCATTGATAAAGTAAGCAATCATCCCTATTCCTATTGCACTAACCACAAGTCCTACTGACAATATATTTAGAAACGAGACAAATATCAGCTATCGCAGCAAAAACGCTTTGTAAGGCTAAAGCATAGCTGGAATATACCTCTTTATCGTCAGTTCGTTTATATATTAAAAATCCTATTAGAACCGGACACCCAACTGCAATAAAATGATATAACCCATTAAAAAATATCCCTGCTCCTGAATACAATTTAAATTCTGTAAAAAGCATAATAATCTGACACAAAGCAGCTATGCCACCTGTGCCAAAAACAAACCATTTAATGTTACTTTCAAAAGAGCCTTCTTTGTACAATTTTTCACTCCCTGTAAGATTTAGTATTTCCAATAATAGTTTACTATCAGAAAGTGACTTTGGGGTGGGCTGCCAGCCCACTAATTATATTTATATTGTATGCTTGTAGCTCACAAACGATTAGTCATATCTTCTTTGTATATCTCCCAAATCTCCTTAAATGGCATATCGTCAAATTGCAACTTTTATTTTGTTTTGTTTCAATTTATTTATTTTTCTTTATTATTTTTCTAATGGTTAATTATCAACACCAAGTCAATAACCCACCGCATACGATTATTCCAAAATCGCAAGTGGTGGGTTATTGATGAAAATCCCATTCGATAATATATCATCTTATTATAGGTTGGGTTTTGTCAGCTTATTCCGAATTTTTATGGTACGTCCCGGGCTTACTTACTTTGTCATATATATAGTATTCTTCTGGATCCTTATCAGCATTTTTATCAAGTCCCATTTTCTTAGCCTCTTCTGGAGTTATTGTACATGCATCTAGAAATGCGCTGTCTGTGATAGGCGAATAAGTATTATTTGTTTCGTCATATATCTTGAGTTCATCAAGAAGCATCTGCAATTCGTAATTACCAGTATCCCAGTTGTAAGAGTAGGTGACATATCCTTCCCATGTCTTTGTTTTGGGGTTATATGCAGGATATGTTTCTGCAAATTTGTCAAGGCTATCGAAAAGACCGTAACACCAATATTTTGAAGCGTCAGGGATAGGAATCTTCACATCTTTCTGTATGATTCTTGCTTTACTTGTGTCCTCCCCGTTGCTTCCAATATCTCCAAACTTGGTACCTTTTTCAAATACTTCATATCCATCGAAATAACGCCCGTCGTACCAGGAATAACTGAAGTATCCGATATTCCCCCATGACCAGTCATCATATTCCGAGTCAGCTCCGTTATCATAGAGATATGTATATCCTTCTTCAGTATCTCCATATATTCCATTTACTTCAACCAGCTTTACGTAACTGCCATCTCCAACAGTTTTTCTTATATCTGCCCAGGTTATCGTTCCTTCCAGTGTTTCTTCTTCAATGGTCAGTGATCCATAATAGTTGATTTTTTTACTTAACGAGCCAAGAGATATATCATTTGCAGCATCATCTGATGAACCATCAAATGAGAAAAAGTACCTAACCATGTCCTTATGGATTCCTTGACCTCCTCCATGACCTGAACCTCCATAAGAATGTGTTTCTCCACCATATGTATAATCTATCTCATCGTGATAGGAACTGCTCCATTTGGCCTCAAAGTCAAATCCAAGGCGCTCGGCAACATTGAGCATTTCGTTTGGGAATCCTATAGAGTCATATCTGTAAGGATATAATCCTGAGACGAGCATGCTTTCGCCGTAATCGCGATAATAAGGATCCTGAATATAGAAATTCTGATCGATATGGGGCGAATTAGATATTCCCCATTCCCCGTCTCCTTTTAGCAGTTCGCCAAGAATGGAAACTCCATTATAGAGGCATATTTCTGAAAAGCCATTTTGAATTGAAGTCATCTGTTCAAAGAAACCTTTTGAATTGTCTCCATAGGTCTGTATAAGATAATCTGTACTGTCGATAACATCAGCTACTTTTACTGTAATATCTGTGTCTTCATATTCAAAGCTTTCAGAAGTATAGTAGCCGTAATCTGTAACTATTTTTTCGGCACGCTGAAGTATTAGAGTTCCCCCATCGGTATATTCAGCACTAGCTATATACCCGCCCTTTACACGTTTTGTCTCTTCATTTTCATAGATAACATCTGCATAATATACGGTATTAGGTCTTATGTAGGCGTCCATTTCTTCTTTATATTTGGAATCCTTATCTGCAAAGTTAAAAGACTCGGGATCAGGATTATCAGTTTCGATAAAGAAATACTCATTGAACGGTGGGAGAAGAGGCGTGATTTTGTAACTATAGGCTGTTATATCTATTTTATATTCGTCAGTATCAGAGACCGTGTCATTATCATTTGAACCATAGTCAATATCCGAGCCGTCATTTGTATTTCCATCATATAAATTATCGTCACTATCAGTATTAGTACTATCATCATTTGTTCCATCGATATTCGTACCGTCAGAACTTTTAATCCCAGATTTTGTGTCTTTTCTATTATCCTGACTACTATTCTTATTCATGTTTTTATACTGCTCCTCGGAATAGCTCTTCCCATCCCAGTAGCCTTTGCTGTCGAATGAATAATATACTCCGTCTATCTTGATAATCTGACTTACCGGATACCACCCGTTATCCTCAAACCAGAACCGGTTACCATCTGAATACCAAGAAGCACCTGAATAAGAGGAGTCCCATGCCCCATCAGAACCGAGCCAGCACCCGTCCCTGTAACATCCGGTCTCCAAATAACCGTTATCTGCAAAATAGTAGCACTTTCCGTTAATCCAGAGCCACTGTCCGGCAGGATACCAGTCACAGTCTTCGAACCACCATCCGGTATCATTCGCTTTCCAGGTACCGCCAGAATAAGCCTGATTCCATACACCGTCAGAACCCAGCCAGCATCCATCCCTATATTCAGAGTAGTCCATATATCCGTCGTTGGTAAAGTAATACCAGTTACCGTCGATAATTGCCCATGTGGAATAGTGGTAGGAATCGCCGTTAAAATAATACCAGCCGTAATTGTCTTTCGCCCATCCGCGTGCAGCAGAAGAAGGGAAAGAAATAAGACTGGCACTGAAACACATGATGAGCGCTAAGAATATTGATAATTTTTTTACTGATTTTATCATTTGGATCACCTCAAGAATATATTTGCCATTGAAAGCTGACATATAATAGTAAGGAAATCTTTTTCTCATACATCTTACATTATATTCGAAATCGAAGTCGTTTTCTACTTTGATTTCTGTGCAAGATTGAGCGGATTAATGGATATGGGGAATAAGCTGGTAGACAAGAAGTATTTTGAGAGTGTTGAATAAATGGGAGTGGATAAGTCTATAGGGATGTATCCGTTTTTGTATTGAAAGTGGAAGAGGGAAAAGGAACAAAATTCAGACTCATGCGAGGAGGTATCAACAACACCTCCTTCTTGACATGCCTTTATGGCAATGATATACATAAGCAAAAGGCTGAATGCCGAAATCATCAGCACTCAACCCTAAAAATTTATCATAGAAGATCTATTTTCAGACTTTTATTCACAGTCTCTTATGTTTTCAACCCAACAATCTCTTTACATCTTAAAACTTCTCTACTTTTTTTACCAGTAATTTCAAATATCCTTAATTCTTCTTTAAATAGCATTTGCTTGTTCCCATATTTTAGGTTACTTCAAGTAAGTTGAGAGAGCTGAATGATGAGCCAGTTCTGTCGCATCATATTTGTTGCACATATATAGAGTCACATAATACTCCCCAGAATAAACTCTTAATAACAAACTCCATCAGCTCCAAGCCAATATCCATCAACATACTGATTTGTCACCATATATCCTGAACTATTAAAATAGTACCAACAACTATCAATCTTAAGCCAGCTGTTTGATGGCCACCAACCTGAAATATCCTCAATCCACCATCCGGAAGAATTGTTTTTCCACTCGATATGATACTTATCATCCCATGCTCCATCACTATTGAACCAGTAGCCACCATAGTACTCATTTGATGCCATATATCCATCTGATTTAAAATAGTACCATAATCCGTTAATCTTTTGCCATGAATCCGTAGGATACCAGCCAACACTGTCTTCTATCCACCAGCCACTTTCGTTGCTTTTCCATTCGATAGTACCTTCATAGGTTTGAGACCCATCAGTGCTATACCACTTTCCATCTATCCATTCATCTGAATACTTTTTTTCTGAATTATCTTTTTCGTCGTAATTCTGTTCATTTTCTTTTTTATCTTCTTTTTCTTCAGGAATATTAGGATATAACTTTGCAAGATTTCCCATATAAAGAATTTTATTTTGTCTATCAAAAACTATATCGTAATAATTGAGTTTATCTGTTTCCGCATAATAAGATGTAACCGACCCACCTTCCCAAATCATAGAGTAATCAGGATTTCCATCTATTGCTTGATCAGTAACACTACTTAAATCAACTGATTCAAATAAATTTTTAAAGCAGAAAATGATATGCAACCTAGGCGCCTTTATATCAAGACTGGTTAGCTTGTTGTCAAAGCAGTAAAGCGTGTTCAAGGCTTTTAACGTACTTATATTCAATTCTTCCAGCTTATTTTCTGCGCAGTCCAGAAACCAAATTTTAACATTATTTGTCAAATCCAGAGAAGTTAGTTCGCAATTTGAACATGACAACCAGTTAAGTTCCTTATTATTAGAGAGATTCAAGTTACTAATACTATTGTAATCGCAGATAAGCGAAGCAAGCTTTTCATTTTGTGTCACATCAAGGTTTGTAAGGTTATTCCAACGAACGGATAAATAATCAAGTTTAGAATTATTACTAACATCAATTTGAGATATGTTATTATTTTCAACATCTAGATATTCCAGGTTACTGAGGCTACTTACATCTATACCTTTCAAATTATTACTAGATACATTAATTTTTACCAACCCCTTATTATTACTAATATCTATAGAGTTCAGTTGATTATCGCCTGCATACAATTCTTCAAGATTTGTATTATTATTTAAGTTTAGTAATGTAAGTTTATTGCCTCCAACATTCAACACTTTTAAAGAAGTGTTTTTTGATAAATCAATTGAGCTGATATTATTAACTCCGCATTCTAGCTCTTCTAGATATTTATTTTGTGTAATATCTAAAGATGAAATGTTGTTACCTACGCAAGATATTTTCTGTAACTTTATGTTATTGCTAACATCAAGACTTTCAAGATGACACATGTTTACATCCAGTATAGTTAATTCCGTATTCTTGCTAATGTCAATCTTAACAATTTCCTCTCTTTCTATAGCAAGACTGACTAGATTTGTAAAAAATTCTATTCCCGTAAGATCTTTGATACCTGAAGGCAGAGACACCTGATTTGTATTATGTAATGCACCTATACTCGTAACATCATCCAATTCTTCTTTGCTAAGATACCCGTCTCCATCATCATCAAAAGCCTCTTCAACATATTCTCTAAAACAGTCATCCGGAAAATTTGATTCATCTATCGAAATATATTTAGACTCATTTGCATAAACTATTTTTTCTCTCATTAAAGAAAAAGAAAGACACACCGCTACTGATAACAAACCCACTCTCCAAATTATCTTTTTCATAGAACTAAACCTCTCCTTCCTTTTAGTAATAAGATTTAGGCGTTTGCGAAACGCCGCAAGCCGCATAAATTCAGCTTTTTTATTAACTTGAATATAAAAATCTTCTCTCGGGTTTGGTACAATAGAATTGCTAAAAACCAACAACCAAATCACCAAAAGGAGATGTATATATGATACCACAAAAATGACTCACTTTGGCAAAAATTTTTGAAAATTGCCAAGATATTTACGATTCCGACAAACCTCAGTTTCTCATTCTTCTAGAAAACCATATCGACCTTGATTCAATTATTCCGCTGTCTTTTTATCATCACTTTTATGCGTCTACAGGGCGACCTCAGAAATACCCTTTATCTGCAATGCTTTGGACATTGATTATCCAACGTATTTTTTCCATCCCATCTGATACTCTTTTACTTGTATTTCTAAACTACTCTAAGCATTTAAGAGAATTTTGTGGCTTTACAAAGGTTACAGATTCATCTAAAATCACACGTTTTAAACAAGACCTTTTATTGGACTTACAACAAGTATTTGAGAATCTTGTTGATCACACCGAACCTATCTACCAGGCAATTGATTCTGCAAAAGCAGATATAATCATACATTTTAATAATATCCCCACCTTAAATATCAGCACGATCAACTCATAGTATAATACAAATGTTAATTTAATAGATAATATCAAAACCATTCCTTTTATCCTTGATAAGCTCCACATTACCAAAATACCTTCAGATGATATTCAGTTGGATACAAGAATACTTGTATAAAAGGAGGAACAAATATAACGCTTGTAATTATAAGCAATACACCGTAAAATGATTGTAATTAAGAACATTATATAAGTGAGGTTTTAAAATGGGAAAAAATAAAGCTCTTTTGCTTCCGCAAGTCGAAAGAAAACTTCAGACTGTTGGTGGTCAGATTAAATTGGCAAGATTACGACGTGGATGGACAGCTCAGGAGGTTGCTGAAAAAGCAACTGTTGGTCGTTCTACCATTACTCAGATAGAAAAGGGTTCTCCGTCAGTATCAATGGGAATGTATCTTGCGGTTTTAAATGCACTAGGGCTGTCTGATGACATTCTTTATCTTGCCAAGGATGATGTTATGGGGAGAACATTTCAAGATCTAAATTTAAAAACACCACGGAGGATTAAACACAATGGGGCAGACTAAAATATATGTTTATGCCGGATGGGAAAATGATATAAAAATAGGTACGATCTTTAGTGATATATTAAATGGAACTGAAGTTATTTCTTTTGAATATGAAAATGCATGGCTCCATGCACATCCCAATTTGATAATAGATCCAAATATATCACAAACCCCATACCGCACATACTCTCCAGACAAAATACTATTTGGCGCATTTCAAGATTCTTGTCCGGATCGGTGGGGACGAACACTTATTGATAGAAGAGAATCCATCACGACCACTCTTGAACACAGGAGACCAAGAAAATTTTCCGACACAGGATATTTGCTTGGATTACAGGATATTTGTCGTAGCGGAGGATTTCGTTTTAAGACTGACGAGAGTGGTGAATTTCTAAGTAATGAAGAAAAGGCTGTTCCTCCAATTACCAGCATACGTGAATTGGAACAAATTTCAATAGGTTATGAAAAAGGTCAGGACAATAGATGGGTTCATCAACTTGTTAATCCCGGTTCATCTCTGGGAGGAGCAAGACCAAAAGCTAATATCCGAGATATAGATGGCACATTATGGTAGGCTCATCGGGACTATGGCTATGCCATAGTCTCGATGTATGTTGTCGCCAAGCTCAGATTAATATACAGCGCTGCTTCTCAGCTACTAATCGAAACAAAAATCAGCCCTATGCAAGCAAGCTTGCAGGGCTGATTTTATTCCGATCATTCCCCTGTTTTTCTTCTTTTTATTGCGGAAGCATTATCCCTCCAAAATATTCAGGCACGCCCATGCTGTCATTTAAAATAAACCCTCTTGGCTTAAGCGTTATATATGAACCATCAGCCTTTCTGGCACGATAGGTTATAGAATAAAGAACCGGTGTTCCTTCTAAAACAGACTCAACGGCTTCAACATATTTTTTTACATCCTCAGGATGTATGTAATTCTTCCATATATCTTCGACATCATACATATAATCCGTCGGTAATCCAAAATCACTAATCGCAGATAAGGACCATCTGGAAAAATTATATTTGAGGTCAGTTAAAAATATATATCCACCTCCGGCAACAGTATGCAAAGCTCCATACAGTCTATCAAGCTTTCGCATTCTATCATCAGGAATCATCTGATTTTTCACTTCACGCTTCCTTTTTTCACCCATAGTATTAACGGCTTTTAATTCGGTCTTGTTTGCATACATGCGGCCATCAGCTCGATTGTATACTTCCTGAAAGCTTCTGTCCACCCCGGGATTATACTTTGCCATACCGCAGGCCACTACAGGTCCGGTTCTAAAACGTCCGTTGTCCGCAGATTTTTGTTTCAAAAGCTCAAGTAAGCTTTCACGATTTGAAAAATCGTCGCCACTAAGTATAACAGCGAACTCATCTCCTCCAACCCTGTAAACTGAGCTATCCTCAAATACCTCACATATCATACGACATGCCTTTTGTATAGCTTCATCTCCAAAGCTATGTCCTCTTGTATCATTAATTTGTTTAAGATCATTTATATCGCACATTATGACGCCAAACACCGGATCATAATCACCGCCGTTTATCACGCTATCTATTTCTTTTACATGCTCTGAAAATGCATTTTTATTCATTAATCCTGTTAATTCATCGAGTCTAGCCAGGCGTTCTGCGGATTCAAGTAATTTTTCCTGTTCTTCCCTTTCAATAAACTCAGACTCAATATTTTTGATACAGCCCAGTATATGTTTCTTATCATCGCACAAAATGCTGAAATGACAAACATGCATTATCTTCCCATCCAGCACAAACCTGAAAACTATAAGACTTGAATTGTTTTCTTCCAGCTTTTTCAGTATTTTTTCCCTGTCTATCAGGTTCAGTACATAATCAAGATCGTCCGGATGTACAGTTCTTTTCGCCTGTTCAGATAAAAACGAAAAGAAATCACTTCCCTGCTCTGTAAGGTTAAGATCTGATAACATCTCAGAATGGAAAAACTCTATAAAGTTTCCCGTTTCTATTTCAACATAATACATGCTATCAAACTGCTTTGCCAAAGTATTTGCAACCTGGTCAAACGCTAAATTATCTATATTCATATGAGCCCCCTTTTCCCTTCACTTTAAGTTTATCCCTTTAAAAAATAGATATTACATAATTACGACACAATTATATCATTTTATGAGGCGGATATCCGTCAAAATCCACGAGAGATATAATATCCCCATTCTCGTAAGAACCTGAATACTCATCTATCTCATTATCAAAGACCCAGGCTCCACCCGCCTTCAGATATCTGCCTTCGCCTTTTTTTTAATTTTATCACTGCTCTGTCATTCATTTATTGATCAACGATCCTTTCATCTGTCGCCTTAAAATCCGTTATATAATAATAGATAAGGAGTCCTTAAGAAATCTATACTTTTCTTTTTTCTTCGTACAGCTTTTTGTCCGCCTCTTCAATCACATCCTTGACATCCCGGTTTTTGTCAGCCTTTGATATGCCGATACAGACTGTCAGTTCGTAGGGAACATTTGCCTCATCATTGAGTCTCTTCAAAATGTCGCTCACATTTTCACCGATTTTCCGGACCTCATTTTCATCACTTGTCCAGACCATTATCAGAAATTCATCACCACCAAATCTGATGCAACTGCTCTTCTTCTTTGACTGCGAGCAAGCTATACTCATGGACTCGGAAATCCTGATCAGTGCAGCGTCGCCCTCAATGTGCCCGTAAACATCGTTTATTGTCTTAAACTTATTTGCGTCAAGCATCATAAGATACATGGAATCACTGTTGTCATTTTCGAGCCACTGCTCATATCTGTATAGGAAATGCTTTCTGTTTCCAAGCTTTGTAAGAGGATCCACTGCGATAACCTTATCCATTGAATCCATGTACAGAAGCAATATAGCAAGCGAAAGTGTCATGCATGCAAGTGGAAGATTCGGATAAATGAATTGAATGACCCCTGCGATTGCAGGAGCAAGCGGGAATAACGCAAGCTTTATAAGTGTTGAGCGCATTTCTTTTTTCTTCTTATCAAAAACACCGATAAGCGCTCTGAAACAGGTTACAAAAACATAAATATATGAAACTATATATTGGATGAGGAATAACGGACCTCTGTGGTATCCACCACTATCATCAACATAAAACAGGATGCCGGTGAAAATGTTCACTATCAGAAGTATGCCCATCACCCATACAATACACGATGCAACTCTCACACGCCTTCTGTTCTCTACAAAAGGCGAGCCTTGAATATGCTCAAAATAAACGAACCAAAAGTAGCACATCAGCGTGGTCGACAAGAAATAAGCACTCTTGGATACCATATATATGACTTTATCACCCTCAAATACTCCTCTATACATCAAAACAAAGATAGTGTCCGACGCAAAGAATACAATGGCCGAATAGATGGACATCGCAAAGTTTCTCTGAGCAACCATCTTGGATATACCCTGAGTTTTATAGAGGATAATGGCAACCAAAATGATTGCCATGAGATTTATCTCAAGGTACATTAATGTATATGTAGTTGCATAATCCATGTTTCCTATCATATATCTACCATTCCATTATACAATCGGTATACATTAAACCAATTAAACAAAACTCTTCAAACAAATAGGAGGGTCAAAAAGTTTTGGCATAAAAGGTATTTTTCCCTAATCCATATTTTATAATGTACCCTTCATCCATAAGTTTCTTTATTGCTGCTTCTACGGATTTATATAAGAGTAAAAGCGTGATAAGCCTGCTCATTCTCCCGTTACCATCATAGAATTATAATTCTCACAAATCGCATCAATGCACGGCTCTGTTTCGTTGGGTGGAACGGGTGTAAACCGAATCGCCTCAGCCCCATTCTCCTTTGTTTCCTTAAGATAATTTTGGGTTGTCTTATATCTGCCACCATTTTCGATTTCAGCATACTGCATCAAATCTCTGTGCAATTGAAGGATTGTTTTTCCATTGACAAGGATATATTCATAATTCTCATGAATCGTATTTGGATTTGCGGGAAATTGTATTTATCCATATTCGCAGATTTCAAATGTATTCATAGTTCTTTTAATATCATCTGAATAGTCTTCAGTCATCTGACTGATATCCATACTTTGTATCTCTTCTTTCTTCTTGTCATAACGCAAAAACAATCTATGCAAATATCTATGAAGCCCA
>OCVV012874920.1_pt1 | contig 12555 bp, 7 predicted proteins | sample 1539721 | NCBI WGS metagenome assembly OCVV01 (sample SAMN02144230, study PRJEB22623) | gut metagenome | biome: sheep rumen | host: Ovis aries | place: New Zealand
TTAACTTTTATATTAATGCTGACCAATATTTAGATGAAAATTATAGAGATGAATATGCAGGAAGAAATTTTTTAGTTGAGTTTGGGGAAATATCTTCAAAGCTAACAAATCATTTTCTAGAACAAGATGGAAGCAATATAGATACTCTCATTACATTAGGATTAATTAACAAAGAGTTATTTGAAAAATATTTTTCTGATTCATTAGATAAAGAGGCCACATTATCATTTGCTTCATCATTTGGATTGGTTAAAGATGATGAACTTAAAAGATATTGTAGACTATACTCTTTAGATGAACAAAAAATTGTAGTAAATACTTTTAATAGATATTTGCAAGAAAATGGAATTAAACAAACAGATTATGTTAAATGGCCTATTGAAGATGAAGCTTTTAGAAGAATAATTCCTAAAACTGAATTAGTAAGCCTTGTTAGTTCCTTAATTAAGAGCTCTACTAAGAATCCTGATTCTACAATTCCAACATCTAAATTATATATGCTTTTAGAAGATGAAATTATTGATGAAAACTTTTTGAAAAAACTATATCTAGATAATGATATATCAATCAAAGATGTTGAAACTCTTAGTAACTTTTATTCTGATTATAATATCAATACTTTATATGGATTTGATCAAAGCACAACACAACTTGTTTCTTTTTATAAATATTTATACGAAGATATAATATCCAAAGCGATGCAAGAAGAAGGAGACAAATATGAGGATAAACCAATATTTGTTGACCCTGATGAATATCTATTAAAAGCAAACTATGAATTTCAAAGAAAATTATTTAGAGAAAGTTCTAAAAATTCTTTTACAAAAAATAGAGAATTAGAAGATGAATTAGACTATTTAATTCTTTACCCTGGGGTTGCTAAACACTTATATCATCAAGGCTTAATTGATGTAAGATCTTTAAAAGAACATATTGATGATAAAGGAGAAGTACCAGAAAAAAGGCAAACAACTTTAATGGTTCTTAATGGTGAAATATCAAGTGATGACTTACCTACTATAGTAAAAGGGACTTCACTTGAAGATAATGCCATGGTGTTAACTCAATTATATGAATCAAGAAATATTACATATAGAGAGATTATTGAAAAGTATCTAGCAGGTAATATATCATATAATAATTTATTATTATTTGGAGATGGTAGAGATTTATCTAGTTGCTTTAATGAAGATAGATATTTAGCTCTATTTTCAAATGCTATTAATACTTCAAATGAGGAAAAGATTAGACTTTTTAGCAAATATAAAAGAGCTTTTGAAGTTTTTATGCCAGGAGCAAATAAAAAGAAATTATATACTAAACAAAGAGCAGAACTATCTAAAAGTAACAGAAGAGATAAATTTGCATTTTATTATAGAGAAAATGTAATAGATGGTAAAAATATACTTGATTTATTTGATGATAGTAATATAAAATCTAATAAATACTTATTAGATATTTTGGCAGATTTAATTAAAACACAAGATTTAAAAGTAGAAGATTGTGAATTGTTATTTAAGGATCAAAAGGGGTCAACAACAAAAAGGGATAGGTTAGAATATATTTTAAGTAATTATCCTATTCCAAATGAACTTAAAATGAAAGTACTTCTTGATACTTATATAGAAAATAGTGAAGTAGACTTAGAAAATTATGATTATTTACTACAAAGATGTTTAGAATACGCTTCTAGTGAAAAAAGTAAAAATGAAGGAACTCATACATCTAGAGAAAAAACTGAAGGTGGAACTAAGAAAAAAGAACAAGAAGTAATGCCTTATCCTTTAAGATATAGAGATATTATTTCCATAGATCCTTCTATGACAAGTAAGATTTTGGGTTCAAAGATTTTATTCCATTCATCAAAATATAATAAATACATATTTGAACAAATGTATACAACAAAGAATGATATGAACTCACAACTAACAACTCATGCTACATATGTATTATCTGATGAATTAGCTGAAAGTTTAGATGAGGATTTATTTATAAGAGATAAAGATGGAAATATTGTAGATTTTAATTATAGAACTTTAATAGATGCTTATAGATATGGCGATAAAAACGATGCAAGCAAAACTCTTCATAAGAGTAGATCATGGATATCACAACTAAAGAAAAAAATAACTGGAGGACATAAATTAGCACAAACTGTATTAGAACAAGAAAATAATATGGAAATAGGTTAATTTAGACCTTGAAAGGAATTAAAAATGCAAAAGACTGTAATTGAAGATTTAAAAAAGATTTTCGATGAGAAGAAAGATAATTTAATTCAACTTAATAAAAATGATGCCGCTTCAAATTTTGATTATGATCCAGCAAAAGTTTCTGCTATTATAGAAGCTTTTATGTATTATAACAAAGAGAATTTAGCGAAAAAGGATTATTTATTCTTTACAAATGGTAATCCATATACAACTATTTTAATCTATTTATATTCTATGATTAATGAAGTAAATATCACTATTGAAATTTCTCAACAATCAACTTCTTTGAACCATGAAATTGAATCTTTATTAAATGATTTCATGAAAAAGAATTGGTATAAAAATACTAATGAAATTATTGATTATATGAATGTTAAAGATTTAAATCAATTTATCAAAGATAAAGGTCTAAACTATGTATATGTATTTGATAATAAAGAAAAATATGCAGAATTAGATAAAATGGGCGTAAAGGTTATTATGCAACCATTATTTACTTTAGATCTTTATACAGAATCTGAAGATTATAAGTTCCTTGAGAATTTACTTGAGAATTATTGTGAGATGAATTTAATTAATCTTACAGTTTATGAAAGTAAATCTGCTCAATATATATACAAAAATGCACTTAATAAAGGTTCAAGCAATGGTATTTTAATTCTTACTGATAAATTTGGAGATGCAGAGAAGGTAAAGAATAATTTAAACGATAAAAAGGTTTATATTAACTTTAATCCTTTCGATAATTTCGAAATTGACATGGTAAAATGCTTCTTAGAGTAAAAAAGCCTTGCAAAATTTGAAATATGTTATATAATATATAAGACGTATTATAAACAATTCTAAAGATAACAATATTAAGATTACAATATAAAGAGGTAAAAATGAAACTTTTTAAATCATATAGCGAAAAAGAAGTAAAAAGGGTAATGCCTATAGTTAAGAAAATTAATGCTTTAGAAGATAAACTTGAAAGTCTATCTGATGAAGAACTAAGGGCTAAAACTCAAGAATTTAAAGATGAATTAGAAGATGGTAAAACACTAGATGATCTTTTACCTGAAGCTTTTGCTGTTGTAAGAGAAGCTTCAAAAAGAGTAACAGGAATGAGACATTTCGATGTTCAATTAATTGGTGGTATTATATTACACCAAGGAAGAATTGCCGAAATGAGAACCGGTGAAGGTAAAACTTTAGTTGCTACATTACCTGCTTACTTAAACGCACTAACTGGTAAAGGTGTTCATATAATTACAGTTAATGATTACCTAGCTAGACGTGATAGTGAGTGGATGGGTAAAATATATAATTTCTTAGGTCTTACAGTAGGATTAGTTATTGCTGGTATGACTCCTAAAGAAAAGCAAGAAGCATATGCTTGTGATATTACTTATGGAACTAACAATGAATTTGGTTTCGATTATCTAAGAGATAACATGGTAATTTACAAGAACCAATTAGTTCAAAGAGAATTAAATTATGCGATTGTCGATGAGATTGACTCTATCTTAATTGATGAGGCTAGAACACCATTAATTATTTCTGGTAGAGCTAATCAAGCATCTGATATATATAAGAAAGCTGATAGATTTGTTGCAAGATTAGAGCCTAGAGTTATTATTGAAGAAGATGTTAAAGACTTTAAACAACAAGATGACAATGAAAAATATGATTATGTTGTTGACTTAAAAGCTAAATCTGCTTCACTAACAATGAAGGGTATTGCTAAAGCTGAAAAAGAATTTGGCTTAAAGAACTTAGATGATATAGAGAACTCTGAATTAGTACATGCAATTAATCAAGCTTTAAGAGCTCATGGAATCATGAAGAAAGATGTTGATTACATTGTTAAAGGTGGAGAAGTTCTAATCGTTGATGAATTCACTGGACGTATCATGTATGGTCGTCGTTATAACAATGGTTTACATCAAGCTATTGAAGCTAAAGAGCATGTTAGAGTTGCTGATGAATCTAAAACTCTTGCTAATATTACATTCCAGAACTTCTTTAGAATGTATAATAAATTATCAGGTATGACTGGTACAGCTATGACAGAGCAAGAAGAATTCAATGAAATCTATAAATTAGATGTTATTGAAATTCCTACTAACAAACCTATGATTAGACAAGATAATCCAGATATTATTTATAAAACTGAAGATGCTAAATTTAATGCTGTTGTTGAAGATATTAAAGAATCATATGAAAAAGGTCAACCAGTACTAGTTGGTACTATTTCAATTGATAAATCTGAGAAATTAAGTAAATTACTTAGAAAACAAAATATTCCTCACAACGTATTAAATGCTAAATTCCATGAAAAAGAGGCTGAAATTATAGCTCAAGCTGGTAAATTTAAAGCAGTTACAATTGCTACTAACATGGCTGGTCGTGGTACCGATATTATGTTAGGTGGTAATAGTGAATATCTAGCTCGTCAAGAAATGCTTAAAACTTACACTTATGACGAAATAGAAGAAGCTGTTGCATATAATGAGACAGATGATGAAGCAATTTTAGCTAGAAGAAAAGAATTTAGAAAATTAGTTGATAAATTCAATAAAGGTATCGAAGATGAAAAAGAGAAAGTAATCGAAGCTGGTGGTTTAAAAATTATTGGTACATCAAGACATGAATCAAGACGTATTGATAACCAGTTAAGAGGTCGTTCTGGACGTCAAGGTGATCCTGGAGAATCTAGATTCTATATTTCATTAGATGATGATTTAATGAAAATTTTCGGTGGAAAGACAATTACTAAAGTTTATAATTCAATTGGTGTCAAAGACGATATGCCTATTGAATCAAGAATTATCTCAAGAGCTGTTGAAAGTGCTCAAAAGAAAGTTGAAGGTAGAAACTTTAGTATTAGAAAGAACGTTCTTCAATATGATGACGTTATGAATAAACAAAGAACTATTATCTATAATCAAAGAAGAGAAGTTCTTGATGGTGAAAACCTAGGCGATGATATCTCAGGAATGATTGATAACTTAGCAGAAGCTATTGTTCCAAACTTTATTGGTGAAAAGCCATCATCAGATGATATAAGTGCGCTAAAACAAGAATTATTCAATGAATTTGGATTTGATGATTTATCATCTTTAAAAGATGAAAAAATTGACAGTGAAAAAGTTATTGAAGAATTAAAAGAAAGAGCTCATAAGATATATGATGATAAGAGCGAAAGATTCGGAGAGTCATTTGAAGAATTAGAGCGTGTTGTTATGTTAAAGATAGTTGATGAAAAATGGATGCAACATATCGATAACATGGATGAGTTAAAGAACGGTATTGGTCTTCGTGCTTATGGTCAAAGAGATCCAGTAGTTGTATATCGCGAAGAAGGATTTGATATGTTTGATGAAATGACATATGATATCCAATATGATGTTGTTAAACTTCTAATGCATGTAACAAAACGTGACGAAGGTGCTAAAAGACAAGAACAAGTAAGAATTACTGATACTAAACTTGCTAACACAGATAATGCCATCGACTTAGTAGATGGTAAAGAAGCTGACACTGGTAAACATGAATCAATGAGTAGAACAATCAAAAATGAAGAACCTAAAGTTGGAAGAAATGATCCATGTCCATGTGGAAGTGGTAAGAAGTATAAGAACTGTCACGGCAAAAATGCTTAGACCATTGAAAATAGTGAATTACAGAAAATACAAAAAATGCAAAAATATAGCGTTGTGGACAAAAAGTAAGGGTGATGACAAAAAATCATCCTTATTTTTTGCAAAAAAGATATAAAAAGTTAATTAAAATAGTCTTAAATTAGCATTTGCTGCAGTGCAAGAAGGACATTATATAAGAACAAATAAATTGTTAGACAAAAGTGTTTAATAAGGAAGTTATACTTCAAAAATATTAGTTTTTTACCTTACAGAAATGTAAGGTTATTTTTAAATAAAGAGTGATATAATCATTTTGGAGGATTAAATATGAAGAAGATAATGATTGTCGAAGATGATAAGGTAATTGCAGAGGAATTATATAATTTATTAGAAAATTCAAATTATGAAGCATGCATATTAAGTGATTTTACAAATGCTAAAAGTGAGATATTAAAAGCAGGAGCAGACCTTATATTGCTTGATATTAATATTCCTATATTAAATGGAGAGATTTTGTTAAAAGAAATAAGGAAAGAATCAAATATACCTGTTATCATGGTTACAAGTAAATCTGAAGAAACGGATGAAGTGTTGTCTTATTCTTATGGAGCAGATGATTATATAATAAAGCCATATAATCCAACAATATTATTATTAAAGATTGCAGCTATTTTTAAAAGGTGTGATCTAAATTCAAATATTATTTCGTATAAGGATTTAAGTTTTGATATTGGAAAAGGAATAGTGAAAAATAAAAATGGAAAAGTGATATTAACTAAAAATGAAATAATAATTTTCAGTTTGCTTTTAAACCATCAAGACAGAATAGTTTCAAAGGATGAGATAATGACTGACCTTTGGAATAATGATGAATATATAAACGAAAATGCTTTAACTGTTAATATAAGCAGATTAAGAGCAAAACTCTTTGAGCTTGGATATGATAATATTATAGAAACAAGAAAAGGAATAGGATATAGAATAATATGAAATTTTTAAAATATGTAAAAGATAATTTAATAGGTATAGTAATTTATTTAGTTACAGCAATATTAATAACATTAATGCTTGCTGCATTTAAAACACCAAGCATTGCATTAATAATAACATTTATATTTTTTATTTTAAGTGGAGTGCTAATATTAGCTATTAGCTATATAAGAAAAAATAAGTTTTATAAATTATTTATGGATAATCTTGAAAAGCTTGATAAGAAGTTTTTAATATTAGAAACACTTCCAGAACCAACCACATATGAAGAGAAAATAATGGTTAATTCATTATATGAAATAAATAAATCAATGATAGAAAACATAAAGATAAGTCAAAAAAACATTAATGATTTTAAAGAATTTGTTGAGATATGGATTCATGAAGCTAAAATCCCTATTTCAAGTATGGTTCTAAAATGTCATAATAACCCAGAAAAGTATGATAAATCTTTCCTAAGTCAAATTAGGAGACTAGACAATAATATAGATGAAATTCTTTATTATGTTAGATCAGAAGATACAGAAAAAGATTTTGCTGATTTAATAGCTAATAAACAATTTTGCATAAAGAACGGTGGTCATTTAAACTCAGAATCTAATTATTCAGAATTTAAAGAATTATTAAACTATAAATAAGGAATTATATGAAAAAGAATAATTTATCAAATGTATTAAAAAAGATATACAAGCTTTTAGATAAAAAACAAAAACTAATTTTTATCATTATTATTTTAATAATGATTATTTCTGCTGTGTTGGCCCAAATGACACCAAAAGCTATAGGGTGGTTGACAGATGATATTTTGGCAAAAGAATCAATTTCTTTTGAAAAAGTTATACCATTCTTAATCTTTATACTAATTGTTAATGTTGTAAATGAGATTATTAAAATTGTAAGAAGAGTATTAGTTGAAGATATTGCAACAAGAACTGAAAAGAAGGCAAGAGGATTAGTTATTAAATCTCTTCTTATGGCCCCATTATCATATTTTAGAAAGAATATGACTGGAAATATTCATGGAAGATTAAATAGATGCTTAGACGGAACAATAAAATTAGAAAAATTATTGTTCATGGATTTTGCACCTGCAATTTTTAATAGTATAGCAGCAATTATTACAATATTTATTACTCTTCCAATTACTTTAGCATTGCCTATGATGCTTGTGATTCCTATTGGTGTTTTTATAGTTCTAAAGCAGATTAAAAGCCAAAAAGGAATAAGAGTTGAATTGCTAAATAGCAAATCTGAAATGGATGGAACTATTGTTGAATTAATAAATGGAATTGAAGTAATTAGAATATGTGATAGCTTAGATTTCGAAACTAATAGATTTGATAATAAATCGGAATTCCTTAGAGCAAAAGAAATGAAACACCATAAAGCCATGGCTTTATATGATTGTTTGAAATTCATTAATCAGGCAGTATTTACTGTACTAGTAATAGGTATGTCAACATATTTAGCTACTAAAGATATCATATCAGTTGGTAGTGTTTTAACAGCATATCTATGTTTCAACCAGTTATTAAAACCATTAGAAGAGCTTCATAGGATTTTTGATGAAGTATCTGAGTGTACAGTTCTAGCCACAGATTTCTTTAATATGACTGAAATAGAAAATGATTTTTCATATTTGCCAATAGAATCAAAATTAGAGGATAAAAAAACTGATGAAATGATAAATATGGAGAATGTAGACTTTTATTATCCTGAAAGCGAAGATAAAATTATCTTAGATAACTTTAATATTAATATTGATAAAGGTACATATATAGGTATAGCCGGCCCTTCTGGTTGTGGCAAATCATCATTAATTAAATCAATTTGTAAGTTAGAAAAAGCTAATGGAACAATATTAATAGATGATGTGAATTTAAATAATTTAACTAGAAAAGATATTTCTAAAATAATAGCACTAGTTCCTCAAAGTCCATTTTTAATTGCTGGATCAATATATGATAATATTACTTATGGTATTGATAGAGAAGTATCAATGGATGAAGTAGAAGAGGCATCTAAAAGGGCATTCATTCTAGATTTTATTAATGGATTACCTGATAAATTTGAAACAATGGTTTCGGAAGGTGGAAATAATTTATCAGGAGGACAAAGGCAAAGAATTGCAATTGCTCGAATATTTTTAAGAAAACCAAAAATACTTATATTAGATGAGGCAACTTCTGCTTTAGATAATACCTCTGAAAAACACATTCAAGAAGAAATTGAAAAAATGAAATCTGAGAATAATACAACAATTATCGCTATAGCTCATAGATTAACTACATTAAAAAATTGTGATAGGATAATAGTTCTTAATAAGGGACATATAGAGGAGGAAGGAAAGTTTGATGAGCTAATAGAAAAAGGCGGAATGTTCAGTGATATGTATTATGGTAAATTAAATTAGAAATTACATTAAGAAGGGCCATTCTATTAGGAATAGCTCTTCTTTTACATTAGTGTTACAGGAATATGAATTAAATGTATAATCAATTTAAAAAGAACCTTCTTTTTAGTATAAATATAAATAGAGAATATGCGAAGGAAGGTATATTTTTATGAAGAAAAAAATAAATGTTGAATTATTAAAAAGAATTCTAATTCTTATTATGATTATAACATTAACTGGCATTTTTAATAATGTTTTATCTTTTATATTTCTAGGTAAAACTAATAATCTTTTTGATAAAAAAGTGCTAGCTGGAGATGATAATGATGCTAGCTTGTATGTTTTTTATTGGGACTCATGGAATAGACCTACTATAAAAAATAAATTCAATGAAACAAATCCTTATATAACATATGTAGGTGAAGAGACTGTCTTTTTTGCAGGCTATGAAACACATGAAAAATATTTAGAAAACAAAGAAACTATCTGTTCAGATTTATTAAATAATTCTGGTAATATTCTTGAAAAGACTATTCAAGATATTTGGGATGATGGTGAAAATAGAATGGCTTTTGCATATACTGCAAGAAATCCTGGAACTAGTACAGTTATAATTAGAGAAAAGGATGATCCTTATACAACTATTGAAACTTTACCAGTAAGAGTTTATAGACCAAACAAAATCTATGTTGTAAATGGAAATAATAGATCTGAAAACCCTCATAATATGACTTTAACAGTTGGCGATGAAATTGTTTTAGAGGCTGTTTTTGATGGTAATTTAAATATGAATGGAAATCAACCTAGTGTTCAACAAAACTATGGAAGTGGATTCTGGTCATGGGATGCAGTTACTGTACAAAATGAATGGACAAAACTAGATAACGGAAGCTGGTTGCAAAGATCTACTTGTAGAGTAAATGCTGTAGGCCAACAAAAAGTTAGCCTTGCAAAAAACGGAACTGCTGCTGTTGATGAAATAACATTTAATGTTGAACCACCAAACAATATCAAAATAAGAAATATGAAAATGGCAGCAAATAAGTTTACAAATGTAAATAAAAATACTGCTACCCAAATGCTAAATGGCAAAAATACAGGATTAAATAGCGATTCTAATAGATATATAGTTTATGTTGGAGATAAGTTAGAATTATCTGCAATTGATTCTAGTGGACTACATTTAGAAGTTTCTGATCAACAGTTCCTATCTACTGTTCAAGATTCTTATGAGGACGGAAGCACAGTTAAGGCTACTTATCGTGGACTTCATCCTGGTAATGTTGAAGTAAATCTTAAAGATGATAGTGGAACAATAAAGGAAACTCTATATGTATCTGTTAAATATCCTATTAATGTTGTAAGCTCTATTAAAGAATTAAATAAAGATACACTTCATGAATATATCGATACAGATACAGTGATGAGAAATATATATAATTCTTACCCTCAAGGTTTTGTCTCTGATGATCATTTAGTACCTCAATGGATTAAAAATGGAGAAAATGAAAGATTTTCTTATCATTTATGCAGATTTGATACTGTGGTTCTTTGTACTTATACAAAAGATGATGATGATACAACAATGACTCTAACTGATGGCTTAGAATTTGTACCTATAAAAGACCATAATTATAATGGATCTGATAATTATGTTGTTTCTGAACAACTTTCTGGTGACTTACAAGGATATAAGAGAATTTCAGCTGAAATAAAAGTAAACTCAACTAATGGATCTGAATCAGTTACTTTTGGAAATGAAATATTCTATATTACTGTGAAACCATCAACTGATTATGTGCATCATTTTGATTTTGAAATAGCTGATGGAGGATCTTATACTTTAGTTGAAACTGATACAACACCTGAAGGTAATAGAAAGATAACAAAGACAATTTATAATGCATATACTAGAGAAATTCATGGTAGTGAAGTATTTGATAGAGATGGTAATACCTTAATTACACTTCAAGAAAGTGAATATTGGCAAAATCATGGAGAAAATGAAACTCAGTTTGAAAGTACATCTGCATATGTTACTAATGAAAACGGCAACCTTATAGATTCTAATGGAAATGTAATTGATGATGAAGTAAGAGCTGGAACTATAATTCCTCAAATTGCTGTAAGAAATGTTCCATTTTCAGAGATTGAGAAAGTTGTATTCAATGCAGACTTGCATATAGTTCCTTTACAAAGAAATGTTACAATCCTAGATGATGATGGCAATATTGTTGATTCATATTCTAGTGACGGCAGTAATATTGAAGAAGAATTTTTAAACAATGTTGAAATTGTTATGGGACCTAGAGATATAATTGATGCGCTAAATAAATGTCCAAGTCACGGAGGACTAGATTTTACAGCTAAAATTATTATGAATATTGAGCATAAAGTTGGTAACATTAATGTAAGCAAAGAAGTTGAAAATAAAAAAGGTGATGAAGAATTTTCATTTAAAATAACGATAACTAATGACGATGGTTCTATCAATACAGATATTAATGGTGTTTACGGAGATTTAGAATTTATAAATGGTGTTGCTCGCTTTACTCTAAAAGATGGAGAAAACAAATTAATCTTAAATTTACCTGCTGGAATGAACTATACTGTTGAAGAAACAGATAGTCAAGGTTATACTATAGTATCTGAAGGAGAAATTGGTTCAGTTGAACCTGATGAAACAGTATATGTTAAATTTAAAAATATAGGTGAAGACGAGCCAGAACCTGAAGAACCAACTCCAGATGAACCAGAGCCAGAAAAACCTGATGATGCGGAAGAGTATAATGATGAAAAACCAGAACCAAAAGATGAATCTAAAAACCCAAAGACTTCAGATGAAATAATTATTAATTTTGTTTCGTTAGCAATGAGCTTAGGAATAGTTTTAGCTTTAATAAAACATACATCTAAGAATAAAAGAAATACAAGTAAATACATTATTTGGTAAATAATTTTTTAAGAAGCCTCTAATGAAGTGAACCCCATTTAGTTCACACATAAAAAAAGAGATATGATAGAATAACACTTACCAAGAAAGGTAGGTGTTATTTTTATGGGTAAACATTATTCAGAAGAATTGAAAAATGAAATAATAGCAAAATTTTTCAATGAAGGAAAATCTTTAAACAGTTTAGAAAAAGAATATAATATTTCATATAAATCAATATTTAATTGGATTAGAAAATATAGAAAAAATGGTACTGTTCAAAATGATATAAATCATAAAAGAGGTAGACCAAAAGAAACAAATATTGATTATAAAGAAAGATATGAAATATTAAAAAAATACCAGGAATTCATAAAGGCACAACGAGAGAAAAAGTAA
>OCVV011169602.1_pt1 | contig 12553 bp, 30 predicted proteins | sample 1539721 | NCBI WGS metagenome assembly OCVV01 (sample SAMN02144230, study PRJEB22623) | gut metagenome | biome: sheep rumen | host: Ovis aries | place: New Zealand
AAGCCCCCGCCGCAACGGTGAAACTCATCATAGGGCTGTAGCCAGTCCCAGCACCGTAGAGCAAAAAGAGCATGTTTGCTTTCGTGCCATTGATGACGTTGATAAATCCGTCGCTAGGAATATCATAGATCCTGCGTGTCGTTCCGCCGATTGGCGTATAGTAACCGCCAATGTCAACGCCCTGTGCGAGGTTGCCCGCATATGTAGGGAATTCCGCCTTGCTCTTGTCATCGTTGAAGCCATACGGCATACCTACCACGTCCCTTCTTCAAGCTGCTTTCTCTTGAGTTCCAACTCTTGCTTTCTTACCTCGAGCGTTTGCGGATCGTTAGTCCATCCCTCATCACGCGCCCAATGCTTTAGCAGGATCATCGCGCTAGCAGGATCCGGCAGCGCCGTCTTTATGTTGCGAATGCGCCGAATGACAACGCCGTTTTCCTCTATCTCTTGCACGTCCGAATACTGAAAGCCCGTGGCCCGCCTGTATAGTGCCGCTTTTATCTCGCGCACCGGCACTTTTCTTGCGCTTTTTAAGAGTTCCGAAAACTCGCCGTGCTTGTCCTTGTAGTCATAGAAAGCGCTGGTAGAGATACCTAGCAATTCTATAATTTCCTTGTCCGTCGCGCCGCTCTCGCACCAACGCCGGATCTCATCGAAACGCGCGCGAACGCACGTCTCATACTTTCCCTTTCGCCCGCGTGCCATAGGTCATCACCTGTTAAGCAGGTTACCCGCGTTAAGAAGCCGCTGCATTTGCTTAACGCACGCGCTAGGCGCATCGAGCCGCCCGTCAACCGTAGTCCACATCTTGACCTGTAGCGCCCTGATTGAAGCGCCGCCAAAAAGCCCGTCCACGCTAACGCCCAACCAACGCTGCATCGCGCATATGAGTTCGCTGCCGATTCCGCTTTCGTCGTACTGCCAACCCAAGGTGCAAGCTGGCTTTAGCCCGTCTTGGTACTGATGTGACACAACGCCGTCAACCGTGGTGCCAAAGGCCGCCTGTAGCGCGCGTGTCGTGGCTGGCCCCCAATAGCCGTCAACAATGAGCCGCGCGCCCTTTTCGTGCGTGTCTGCCTTGTCTCGCGTGTAGCGATAGCAGCGCGTCCACCTTGTAGGGTAGAAGTTCGCTATCCTAACCTCCGTGCCGTCCTGATCGCCCTTGATGCCCGATAACCCCGCGTCACCGTAGTAGGCTTCTGCGATCTTTCCGTCCCCAAGGTAAATGGCAGTATGGCCCTCGCGCCAAAGCACGTCACCGCGCACCGCATTTACAACTGGCACACGCTCAAAGCCATTGGCCCTTAGCAAGGCATCCTCATTGCCCGTCCACATGTACGAGCCATACGGCAGAACGTCCGCCGCCCTGTAGGACATTCTCACCAGTTCGCTACAGTCGAATTCCCCGCCGTGTATGTACACCTTTGAGCCGTCAGAAAGCGTGATTTCCTCTATGGTGCCGTCACCGGCCCTGTTTGGCTGGCTGTAGCCGTGTGCGTCATGCTTGCAAATATGCTCTGCAACCTGTGCCGCCTGTTCTGACTTAGATAGCGTCATCCTTGCCGCCCCCGTCTCGAGATCCGCTTGCCCTGTCCTCAATGATAGCGCTAACCGTCTCGCGTGACCTGCATAGGTCAAAGCACGCCTTGCACCAACCTACTTGCAAGCAACCGCCCGCGCAGTTCCCGCGCAGTTCGTCACATGCCGCGTTGAGCAACCTAATGTCACGTGCCGTTAGGGTCTTACCAAACATGATTGTTTCCAGTCTGTTACTTTTCGACAAGTTTTCAACATTGCTATGACTTTTCAACAAGTTTTCGACAAGTTTTCAACATTGGTCTAAGAAATAGATAGTATTCCCCCCTCAACAATGCGCGCCGGTGCCTTTCGGCTTGCTTTGCGTTGCGTGTGTCACGCGCCGCAAGCCCTGTGGGGCCTTGCCCACTGGCAAGCGCAATTGTAACGCTACTGTCAAGACCTGCAAAGCGGTTGAGTTTTCAACAATTGGCAGGTCAAGGCATGTGCTGCAATCTTATGTAAAGTAACGGCACACAAAGAACACATAAAAGAATTTTGCCAAAGAAAAGGCCCCCGCTTTCGCAGGGGCTTGGATCTTGCTTGCTTTTATCTTACTTCCTATTGAGAAAATGCCAATTCTCAACCTCTGTGTCACTTGCGTTCTTAGCCCAAACGTTGAGAACCTTAAAGCCGTTGCCCCTAAGATCCGCCGCGAATTCATTATTGTTCGTATAGTAATCGTCGCGGATGATGTGATGGTTGCCGTTCGCGTCCTTAACAAGTGCCGTCCTGATCTTCATTGTATACCCTTTCCCTTGCGCCTTTCTTTAATTTGATTATAGGGCCACAACCACAACAACACAATACCCTACACATTTGCTACACAAAAAGGCGGTACCGCGTCCGATACCGCCCAAGCCGAAACGCGAGGATAGCCCCGCGAATGCGTAACCCCTCTGAATGACCTAGAGCCGGTGATAGTAATTCTGGTCATCACCGCCAAAGCAAGCGTCTATGACAAGCGCGAGAACCGCAACCGGCCAAAAGCATACAAGAAGCAAGACAAACGCCGCACTTGCCGCCACTAGCCTTAGCCGCTCCACCGTCGCACCGCCATTCCCTCGCGCCTGTGTCGGCCCGCGCCAAAGGGGAAACGCGGGCCGCGCCCATGATATCACTACTTGACCGTAAGGCTAGGATACGAGACAAGGCGCGCGCCCTTGACCTCTGCACCGGCCTTGATAGCTTTCTTGATCGCCGTCTTGTCCGGTGATGCCGTCACCTTCTCGCGCACGTACTCATGCGGTAGCGCGTCCATGTCCTCAACGTCCACGCGCTGATAATAGCCAACGCGCGCATATGCCTTTGCCGTCTCAAAGGTCTTGTCGTGCATTGACTCCATGCTATAGAGAACGTACTCCCTTAGCCTATCCGCCGCCGCTTGCTTGCGCTTTGCGCGCGCCTGTAGCGCCGTGATTTCCGCCTTGATTGCCGCCGCTTCACTCTCGCAATTCTTGATGAAAAGCAAGCATCCCTCTAGCTTCTCATTTCGTGCCATGTCAAGCGCGTTGAGATCATCGACCGTAAAGAATACCTCGCCCGTCTCGTCATCAAAGGAAAAGTCATTCTCAATAACTTGCAGAATAGCGCTATCAATCTCGTAAAGCTTCACCGTTTGCCCCCTTAAAACGTCACGTCTTGTGACTTGACCGTGATATAGCTATCATCCGGCCAAACGCCATAGACAAGCATATGGGCATAGTCTCGCGCCTTTGCCAAATCATCTTCAACTGAAACGTTTGGCTTCTTTCCCGCGCGCATGATGTACTTAATCATGTTCCCAATGCAGAATGCAGACGTTCCCGATATGCCACGACAAACATACTCAATGACCTTGATAGGCTCTAGGCTTTCGCCGTCGTGATAGTAGTTAGCCACCTTGCCCCCCTTGTCTAGTCCCTGCTTGTAACGGTAGACGTGTCGTGTGCGCTGATCTCGCAAACCGGCACACCGCACGCGCTCAAAACATCCGCGAGAAATTCGTCTTGAGTAGATGCAAAGCCATTCAAGGCCCCTAGTTGCCGCGCGTTATCCACCACTTGATTAATGAAATAGGTATAGTCGCTAATGTCCGCACGAGATAGCGCGATTATTGCAGCTTTCATGACTCCCCCTTTTACCTGATTTCGTACTGGTACGGATAAAGCATTTCGCCAACGTCCGCAACGGTAACGCGCAACCTATCGCCGCCGCTTGCAATACGTGGGTACTTTTCCACGACAAGCCGCGTAACCTGCTTGTCATCGTCATAGGCAACGCCCGTTAGCGCGTCCAAAACTGCCTTTGCGATGTTGTCCGCATCCGGCTTGTGTATGTCAACCTCTGCACCGGCGCGCACTAGCGTCTTTGGCAACGCCCTCATGCAAGCAATTGTGACGTTAACCGGCCCGCTGCCAAAATGCGGGCCGCCTTGCTCGATGTACTCACGTCGCAACGCTTGTTTGTATCGCACGTCTGCCAACCTGTCGTATGTGCGAACGCGCACCCCAACGCGCGTGAACCGTGGCCGTCCCTGTCCCCGCACCGGCCCTGCATATTCAAACGTGAAGACCATAGCAAATCACCCCCGTCCCAACTTCTAACACCGATTGTCCCAAAAGGTAAGGCCGCGCCATTGGAGACGCGGCCCCGTCACAAACAACGCACGCACTATGCCGTCGCAACCTGACAAGCGATGATTGCATCAATAGCCGCGTTCATGTGCGCTTCAACCTCTGGCGTTGGGTTTCTCATCCACCTAACGACCGTGTTGTCATGAACGCCGTAATAGTTGGCAATTTGCCAATAGGCGATGCCCTCGCGCTTTAGGCGCTCGACAAGACGCGTCTTGATCTCGTTCCCCTGCTTATAGCCGTTGAAACCGCTCATTCTAGTCCTCCATGCTGTCCGGCTCGACCTCATCGTCATCGACAATGGGCACGCTCTCCGCCGCCGCCTTTGCTATCCAAGCGTCAAGTAGTCTCATTCCAGCCGTGGCCTGTGCGAAAGTCCAGATTTTCCCATTGAAGCCCATTGCTCGAATGATGCCATGACTAGCAACCGCATCATATGCCGTCTTAACGTCAACGCCGCGCAACTCTGCAAGCTGCTTTGCCTTGTCCATGAGTGCGTTCAAGGTGTCCGAATCTGCCGCCGCCGCATCGTGCGCGCTTTCCGGTTGCTCGACCTCAACGCTTGCAGCGGGCCTTGGTGCCTGTGCTGGCAGGTCATCCGCGCCCATTTCCTCTTGCGAGTAAAGCCCCGCGAATGAATCGGGGAATGCTTCGCGTAGGCAATGGACTAGCGCAACCTTACGAATCATGGTTGCGGGCTTCTTTGCCCAAAGGCTCTTGCCCGTGTTGTATTCCTCGAGCGCAACCTCGTCAAAGTATGGCTTACGCCCCTTGACAAAGCAGCGACACCAGCCGCCGACAAGCGTCTCACCAGCCGCCGCATAGACCGCGCTTCCCTCGCGCTGTCGCACGTTCCCGCGTGCGTCAACGAACGTCACACCAGCTTCATACCCTTCAAAGTCGGGATGTGCGTTCGCGCGTTTGGTGAATACCTCCTTACCGGTGATTATCTGTGCGGGATTATCGCCGTACTTGACCAGATGAACGTCACGCACCCAAGGGTTTAGCCTTTGAGCCGCGCACAGTTGCAGAAATAGCGCTATTTCCTTGTCTGTCGCATTTGGGCAAATGTAGTTTGCCACGTCCGCGCGCGAGATCTCCACCGTTGCACCTGCGTCACTTTCAAACTTTACTATTTCCTGCATCCTTGTACCCTTTCATCCTATGAACGCCCAAGTTGTGCGCCTTACGCTGAATTGCAGCGTATGACCTGTCACCAAGCAATTCCAACCAACCGCCCCAAGACGCGCCATGTGTGGGATAGTAGTCCCTAACTATCTGTTCCTCTTGCCGCGTCCACGTCTTCTTAGACCTCAATTCGCCATTGTTGCAGCTTGTCACCTGCTTGTGTTCCTTTGGCATTTCGTCGGGATACAGTAGCGCCAATTCCGCAAGCGATAGCCCTAGAGCCGCCGCAACGTCGTAGGGGCTTACGCCGCCCTTGATCATGTAAGCGACGTACCTTCTTTCCGTCCCATAGCCCCAGAAGTTAGCAGCCGTGTAGCGCGCCGCGCCCATCTAGCGCGCCCGCCTTACCTCGAGCATAACGCGCGCAAAGTATGGGAGCATGAACATGAGCCATTCGCCACCAAATGCGACGTAACCGCGCACGTCATAGCTGTACGCACAAAGCAAGCCGAAAGCGACGAAAGCGACAACCCACGCCGCGCGCATTGCCAGAACCTCTTGATCCGTCATCACGTATCCCCCCCTTAATAGCGTTGCCACTACTTCACTATGGACAGAATAGCACCACAACCACAAGCGCGCAAGATGCAACACACTTTCACCACAAACTAAAAGAAGCGGCAACGAATATCGCTGCCGCCCCTCGCGCCCTAGTCAAAGTTACCCAACATGAGGTCAAGTCGCTTGAGTTCCGCGCGTAGGCAAACAATCTGCTTGTGGATGTGTTCGCGCGTTGCCGTCCTAACAGGTATGCTCCAGTCGGAATCACTGATAAAGTGCTGGTAGACCGCATCGCGCACGCTTCCCATGTTTAGAAAGCAAAGGTTGGCTTGCTTGATTGTGTTTCCTTGTCCGCCCTTCATGATCTCCACCTTTAGCCCCTTTCGTCATCCTGTGACCAGATCACTTCTCTAATTCGCTTGTACTTGACAACCCTTACTTGCTGCTTGCCCCTCGCCGCTAGTTCCTTTGCGCGCTCTATATAGTCTTTCCCGCTTGTCGCGTTCATGAGCATTCCGCTTAGCCTTTGGCCGTTGCTAGGCTCCACGTACTCATACCGATAGTCCCTAGTGTCAAAGTTACCGTGCCGTCTCATAGCTACCACCACGCCTTTCCCGTCGTGGCAATGATAGCCGTTGGCGGTACCCCGCTTGAGGTACCGCCGCCGCCGTCACAACCACTACGCAAGCGCCATTGCGTCAACCTGCGAGCGCGTGAAGAAATGCGCGCGCTTCATGAACATTATGGGCTTGTCCTCATCGTCAACCGTGACAACCTCGCGCCCGTTGCGCCTACGCGTTGCCGTCTTCCAGATGTTGCACGAAAAGGCCGCGTGTTCGCCCTTGCGCACGCAATAGCCTAGAGTCTTCCAATGCGCGAACGTGTGCGCGTCCTCCGTGATGCCGTTGGCGTTCTTTGCAAGTTCGATGATCTGTGCGTTGGTCATTTCCGGTGCCCCCTTTGGGCTTGTGCCTTAACTTGTCTCTATTATAGGGCCGACTACCACCACAACAAACGACAAACGCGAGAACACATTATCACCACAAACGACGCATTGAGTACGAGAAAGGAAAGGCCCCCGCATATGCAGGGGCCTTTCCGTCTGTCGTTCCGTCTATATGCGCTCTATGCCAATGATCGTGTTATCTTTGCCGTACACGACGCGTGTTCCCAAAGCTGCCAAAGCGTCGCGGTATCCGTCGTATACGCCACTCCAATACTCAAAGTTCCTCACGTCATTATGCTTGAGCGCGTTTCCAATATGCTTCAAGAAATCATTAAGCCTTGCCACTATCGCCGTTTCATCGATCTTGTTAGTCATTGTCTGTAGTCCTTTCGTTCGCATTGGCGTACTCGAATTCGTATTCGTAATGTTCAATGCCGTTGACAACTATATACATGCCGCATTCACGCCTATCTCTGACAACGCGCGTATAATCCATTCCGTCAATGTTGACTGACACTTTCCGCCCGACATACCAACCGCCATAACACTTCTTCATTGTCGGCCCCTTTCGCGTGGGTTGACCCACGCGCTTGCAGGGGCCGCGCTTGCTGCTACCACTCACGCCCATTCTTGACCGCTTCGAGATTCTTACGCGCGAATTCGATGTATGCCGCGCTTTCGTTGCCCATTGCATCCGCGCCGCCGTTGCCGTAGGCCGCTTCAACCTTTGCAAGCTGCTTGGTGTAGTAGGCGATGAGTTCCTCGCGCGTCATCTTCATTGTCTGCCCCTTTCGGCTGTGCCTTGATTACGATATGAGTATACCGCCACCACAACCACAATGCAACGATATCACACGTTCTTCACAAGTGCCGTATGAAGCGCCGCAACTAGGTTGTTCCCCCTCATTTCCGCAAGATAGGCGTGATCGACAAACCAAAGTGCGCTTGAGTTCGTCGCAACTGGCATGACAAAGCAGCGCGTAAATTGCTCATCGAATAGCGCAACGTCCCTGGGCTCATCACGGTATATCTCACGCATCCTTTCCGCGTGTGTGCGCAAGCCCTCGAGAATGCGCGCGCGAATGTCTCGCGCCGTCATAACTTGCGTCTTATCCCCTTTGAGAATTGCAGCCGAAACGCACATTCGCTACCCCCTTCTTTGGCCCCAACGTATGCAGGGGCCGTGATCCAATTGCCTACGAAAGTACGAGAACGAAACCGCGCACGTTTGCGTGCTTCTTCACCGCGTTCAATGCGCCGTTGTAGGTCTTGTAACCGTTGCAACCGCCAACCTCAACCGCTTCCCAACGCCTGTCTTTGGGATGATAGTGAATTTCGGGAAAGTACCGCCCGCGCTTCTTTTGGTCGCTACTCCATGTGTTCATTAGTATCGTGTACTCAAGATCATCGCGCCCCAAGACCTCTATCCCGTCCCTGTAAAGCTTCATTGAGCGCCGCCTTTCATGTCGTGTGGCCGTGCCTTGCTTGCAGAACATTTATAGCGCAACCACCACAACAGTACAACGGGAAACACGCCGTCTACACAAACCAAAACGCGATGATTTCCCAAACCCCGCGTATATCAGTCCAAAGGGGAAATTATCGGGCCGGAAACGCCGTCTCCGCAAGCCTTCTACCTGCGGTTTTGTCACCATTAGAAGAAACGTGAGAACGAATTGAAAGCCGTTCTATTTAATTGGAAACCGTTCTATTTAATTGGAAACCGTTCTATTTAATGGAAAAACGCGCCCGAAAGCGCGTCTTCCCAAACCTTTCCTATTTTTGATCGTTAGGCTTCCACTCCTGCACGACCTGTTAGCACGATGTTAGCACTTGTCGGAAAGCCTGTCTCTAATGTCTACGTACTCAACATATGCACGACAAGCCGCGTTTACCGCATCCGCCGCGTTCCCGACGTTACCGCCCTTTAGGATCTCGAGCGCGACAAGCATTCCGCAACCTAGCGCAAATATCTGATCTTCCTTGAGTAGCCATGTAAAGCCACCAAATTCAATGGTCATTGGCCCGTCGTAGTCCATGAGCCTACGCGCAACCGCGCGCGCCCGCTCAAAGTCTGCCTTTCCTATGCTGTAATCCATGCCCATTGCCGCGCCCCTTTCTCCGTGACTCAATGAAGATCTCGACCATGAACACAACTGCTAACGTCGTTATCACAAGTACCGCCAACGCGATGTAAACCAGATAGAAGACTATCAGCGTCCTAATCACCGCTGTCATAGCCCGCCGCCTTTAGCTGTCTGCGCTTGTGCTGTATCGCATTGACTGAACGCCCCAAGATCCTAGACAGTTCCCTGTCTGGCAACTCATGACGCATCACCGTTCGTTCGTCGCTTTCGCTCCATGGTTTCCTGTGGTTTGGCGCAAACGCCGTCCGCGCGTAGTAGCGACGATGCCAACGCCTATAGGCTTCATCCTTCATCATTGGCCCCATTCTCACGCAACCAAAGCAAGCGCCGCGCGCAAGCTTCCTTGCTGTTGTCCGGTTCTTCCCACGCGCAACGCGGCGCATCACCGAAAACACCAACGCTGCAAACGGTAAAGACCTTGCCGCCGTTACGTTTGCAAATATCGCGCCCGCACGACATGCCGCCATGATGCACGCACGCCGCGCCGGTTGCGTCAAACAATGCTAGCTGAATCATCTTCTTGCTGGTCCTTTATCCGCCTGATCTTGCGCGTGATCTCGCAAGAGTTAACTATAAAGTCCTTGCATTCGTCGCAAAGGTCATAGATATAAACATCCGCACCAATGCGCATTCTCCAAGGCGTTAGCTTAAGGTCTTTGCCGCACCAATCGCAATATCCTAACTGCATCATTCGCCCCTATCATCATTGATATCTTGCCTTTGAAAGTCTTTATATGCGCGCACATAGTCAATGGCAGACGCAAAAACCGGTATTGAAGCCCAATCCATGCAACCCGCAACCTCAATGCAATCTATGATCTTTTCCCTGTTGCCGCTCTCCATTGCTGCATTGAATGCGTCCGCAAGCTTCACAAGTTCAATCATTCCCGAATTGTCCGCAAGCATTGCAAGGCATATGCGCGTTGCCCAATCCTCTAGCTTATCGACTTGCACCGCTACAACATTCATGCGCATTTTGCCAACTATGGCCCCGTTTCTAACCGCGTCGATCTCATCAACAATATCTTGCAGTTCGTAATAGTTCATGCTTGCCCCTTTCGCCTTTTGCGTGTTTCCGCATGTTGCGCCGCGTCATAGCGCAAATGGCACGTCGCGCTATCTCATCCCAATTGGCCGGATAGCGCAAACGTTCCATAGGCATTCTTTCCCCTTAACCGTCTTTGAGGTTGTCGGCAACCTCGCCCATGTGCTGCAACATATAGCGCGCGACATCGTTGAGATCATCGACCGCCAATGTCACAACGCCTTGAATCTCGAGCAATGCCGCCGACAACCTAACGTATTGCGCGCAACCCTCAACGCCCGCCCGATAGCCCGCCGCGTATGCGTCAACCAAACCATCGTGAAGCCTGTTGCCATTGCTCATGGATGCCCCTTTCGTTCTGGTAGGCCCCTGCCTTAGCAGGGGCCGCGCTTACTTGCTAGGCTTTGGCAACCTCATAGTTAATGCCGTTGATGATGACGAATCGGGCAATGTCCTTACGCTTGGTCATCATGTCGTGCCAAATGGTGCGCGTGTACATTGTGCGAACATAGGTCTTACCATCAACTACAACCGAAACGCGCTTTCCGATAGGGCCGTCGATGGGCTTGCCACTCTGCTTAGGCGCTCCAATGTAGTTGCCGTTGATGATCTTGCCCGTAGTCTTGTAGTCGTAGACGATCATCGTAGTTCCTTTCGTGTCGTGTGGCCTTGCCTTGCTTGCAGCTTTATTATATCGCCACAACAACCACAATACAATACACTTCACACGTCCTACACACGTAAACGCGCCATTGGTTACGGCAACGAAAAGGCCCCCTTGCAGGGGCCTTGCGCCGTCCTAGTCGATTCCGTCACGGTCAACTACCGCGTCAATCATGTTGTTAAGTTCGCTGGTAACCCACATTAACAAGCGCCGGTCATGGCTCATTGGCTCACTTTCCCTGCGCGCTGCAATGGCCGCTTCTTTTGTATCGAGCAAAAGGCTTTCAAGCTTGCTCATGAGCGCGTCATACTCCACGTTACGCATTACAGATCCTTTCCGGTTGGTGTGTCCACCTTGCCTTTCGTTGATTTCATTATAGGCGCTACCACCACAACCACAAGCGAGAATAAACGGATTCAAATATGCTCCACAAATGGGCTTCAATTGTGCTAATCATGTGTTTTGCCTTTTCCGGCTGTGGTTGTGGTGGTATATTGGTCATGGTGGGATAGGTGCCGCCATATTGAGGGTTAGGCACAAAAAAGGCGCTACCCCACGCATGGAGTAGCGCCAACGCGCCGCCCAAAGGCTACCGCGTCCGGTTCTCTACTTGCTACGCCGTTCCGCCTTTAGCTGACGCATATGCGCCGTGCCGCGCCTTGCTTCATCCGTGAAGTCATTGTTCTTCCAAAAGCCCCAAATCCACGTGATCAAAGCCGCGACAAAGCTAACAACCGTGTAAATGGTCTGCTCATCAACGTTGAAAGGATTGAAGCCGAAAGCAGCCGCCGCCGCGTTGATAGCAGCGATAACGGAAACGATAAGCCTAACGATAAGTTCAATTTCCATAGTGAAGCCCCCTATTCGTGAATGTCGATACCGGCCCGGTCTAGGCGCTTGTGCGCGCTGCTAGCGCTTTCCTGCGCGCGCGTCGCAATGTCTCGCACCGCTTGCAGTTCGCTAGTGACGCTCCTGTACGATGCTTTTAAGTCCTTTAGATCATCCCCTATGAAATCAAGTTTGGTGACGATCTCGCCCATTCGACCCTCTGCCTTAGCGCTGTCATTGCGTGCGTTCGCGAGAAACCCGACAAACGCGATGCACACGCCGACAAAGGCGATGATTATTGAAATTACCTCTGTAGGCATGACAACGCCCCATTTCTACCAGTTGGCTAGTTCGCGCGTTGCTGCCAAATGGTAACCTCGATGACAGTTCCCGCGTGCGTGATTGGCACGGTGAACGTGACGCGCGCGCCGCTCATCGTGTAGTCGTTCGTGGTTAGCTTAAGGCCGTTGATGTAAACATCGAGATAATCGACCGCGTAATTGAACGACGGCAAAAGCTGGTCAATGTCGATTGACGAGACGGTGTCATTGCCCGTCGTAATGTTGGTGGTCTGCCGCTGTAGGTCGAGCGTGCCGGAAACAAGCGCTTGTTTCACTTCATCGAGCCATTCGTCCCACGCGGTTTGGTTGCTCTCGATCTGCGCGCGCCCTGCCGCGTCCCATTGAGTGAAGAGCATTGACGTATCCGCCTGTTGTACTAGACCTTGCACGAAACCGCAAACGTCGCTATCACCGCGCGTGTCGGTGATATTAGCCTGCGTGACCGTGGTAGCGCCCTTGGTAATGGTGACCGTCGCAAGGCTCATTTCATAGCGCGTCGAATCTCGCACAAGCGCCGGTGCCGTGGCATTCGTTGCCGGTGTCCCCTGCTTGACCTCGATACCCATTTCACGCGCTGTGTAGTCCGCATAGAACACAACACGGTCAATGCGATTCAAAAGCGCATCGCTTGCCGAAAGCGCATAGGGAATGGCCGCGCTGTTGATCATCTTATGTCCGTTGATCCATCCTTGTCCGGCGTTCA
>OCVV011196485.1_pt1 | contig 12551 bp, 9 predicted proteins | sample 1539721 | NCBI WGS metagenome assembly OCVV01 (sample SAMN02144230, study PRJEB22623) | gut metagenome | biome: sheep rumen | host: Ovis aries | place: New Zealand
GCAGTCGCTTGAGTTCGGCCTGAAGCTCCATAACAGTCTTCGGAAGTTCTTCTGCCTGAGCCTCCGGAGAAGGTTTGGAGACCTTCTTGATTTGTTTAACTCCTTTCATGGATGCCATTTGCGGGTTCTGTTCTGCAAAGATAGCAATCCATTTGTAAAGAATCGCACGGGAAAGGGGAAGTGCACGGCTTATCTGCGTTACTCGCAGACCATCCTTGAAGTACAGTTTCATCGCTTTCTCATAGTAGAAATCACGCTTGCTTGAAAATCTAAAGTCCATTTGTTGATCGCATTTGCGAGTCAACTTTTTTTCAGGGAAAGACACGGGGGTGATTCCTAGCAAAGGGTAGCCCCCACCCTTTCCCATCAACAAGTTTTATAAATTTAAAATTCAACTACAATGAAGAAATTTTTTAGCGACCTTCTGAAGAAGGTATTCAAAAAGGTTATTAACAAGAGTGTGACTGAGGCGGTCAATGACCCTGAGGTTCAGTCTGCAATTGTTCCCGTAGATGACTCCAAGAAGAACCTTTGGAAATTCATTCTCCAGACCCTCATCAGCATCCTTACCGCCATCCTGACAGCCCTGGGTGCCACCATCTGCATGGGTCTCCACTAATCTCTAACACCAGGAGGTTCCGGGGATAACCTTATTCCGGGCTTGAACCGGAATCTCCTTTAATCCTTTAAAAAGCAGTTATTATGAAATTAGTTAAATATATTCTTGTCAATGAAAGCTATTCTGAAGACACTGTTCTTGCTATTCGTAACAGCCGCGTGTCTGACCTCCGACACGACACATCGTCAGTGCCGCTTGCCTCACCCGCCCCGAACTTATCAATGTGCTCGTCCTCGCCCGTAAGCAATGGCCATCAGCCAAGATCCTGGGAATCTCCGAGTTGGGATTGCAGGTCAGTGATCAGCGAATCGTATCTAGCGGACGCCTTTGCCCCAGTGATTCCATGAATTCTATTCGTCGTGAACTTTCGGAGCAGTGAGTACAATGCAAACTTGTTTGAACATTGTCGAGTCGCGACGAAAGTCAGCAAAAGCTAACTCAGTGACCTACCTTAGTATGCAACAGGTTAACTACTCTGGGCCTTGAACGGAACTTCATCTAATGGTGAGGTTCCGTTTATTGTTTTCCCCGCTTCAGGCACATTGGGGCGTTGCCCCAAAGAGCCTTCCGCTCCCCACACAGAGAGGCCGCCCGCCAGGGCGTGTGCCCACTCTGTCTAACCCACGAGCTCAGTTATTGACGCTCATTATCTGTTTAACCCATTTAGTTGCATCACCAGCCTTCTTATAAGGGTTATATCTTAGATATTGGTCAAAGTCTGCAACCTCTGAAATATTATACATTCCCGTATTCTTATCATACACTGCGTTCTCTCTCACAAAAGAATCTATCACATTGCAAAGACCTCTCTTTGCCAACAAATTATCATAGAGATACAATGTATTGATTGAAACAACCATTATTGGCATGAATGCTTCAGACAACACCAATTCTTTCTTCTTTTTCAGTTCCTCATAGAACCAACGGTTTACGATGGAAAGTATTCCCGTTTGTACAAGCTTTATATCCTCAAAGACCAGTATAGGATAATATATCACATCATCAGGAATGTTGGAATCCCATTCAAATGTATCCGCATCAATGGAATCTATATGATGAACCAATTGTCCAACACCTATTGGTTCTGGCTCTCCTTTGTGCTCCTTCCTCGTTTTATCAAGGTTGCGTGTCTTTAACACTATTTTCTCATGCAATTCATCAAGAAGACGGGCATAGTCGCCATCATCACGACACTCCCCGTTCATTTTGATTGCCTTGCACTCCACCACTATCAATTCACCGCGTTTTGTACGTGCATAAAAGTCCGGCTCATGATCCTTCTCTTCGTGTTCATTACTTCTCATAGGGAACGTATAAAATCCCGATGGAAGGCAGTTAAAGAAAGTATTACGAAATAAAACCTTCTCCACAAAGCTCTTATTATAGTCAAAGAAACCACAACTTCCCTTCTTCCCGTTAATCAGCGGACTGAAATCAAAGAACAGGCTATTGAACAGACGTTCGCACAATAGTTGGTTATTGATTACAACATATCCCGAACCGTCTTTTAGCTTCACAAAGGGTTTAGAACGGAAATGGCGGTAATCCACATTCAAAGCCTTGCCTTCAACATCCACCTCATTAAAAGGTAAAAAGGCATCCTCATCAATAGAAAGGTGCTCTATAAGTGAGGCAGACAGAAATCCTATTTCCTGATTGCTGGCAATCCAATTCGGGGTTATGATTGGAACTCCACTCCTATTATTCGTGATGTACTTATTTGTTTCATAAGCTATGCAGACAATGGTCGTATAGTAAGGTTGCCAGCTCTTAATACCCCATTCAAGGAATACCTTTTCCGTCGCTTTTGTCAGAACCTCATTTGTTGGTATAAAGTCAACCAGTTGTTGGAAATAGTACATCTGAGGCTGCAAGATAGCCTTAATGTCATAGTGATTGCTGTCATTGGTCAGAAAACCGTTGAGGAACAGAAGTTCATCTAGCTGATACTTTTCTTTCCTATCCTTAAAACTGACAATCTTTTCATTGATAGCCAAAATCACCTTAAACAAAAGAAACTCGAAATCAGATTCGTCAACCTCGTTTGTAAACTCTTCTGCATGTATGGAGAAAATCCACCTCCATAACTCAAGGGTCGCCCTGTAGGTCAAAACCTCTACTTTATCGCCATGAGTTATATTCTCCCTTTCGTAGAATGCCTTGAACAATTTGTTCAGATATGGAGCATGTTTCTTGCTACTCTCTGAGAATAATGTCCGCTTGCCATCAGGAATACTATAATTCCCATAATGATGACTGAATATAGTAGCCACGCGAATCAGAGAATTACGGTTAAATCTCCTAAGCGTAGTACCAATATCTATTGGCGACTCACCGACGAAGAAATGGCGATACTCTACCACCCTTCTTATGTGATATGTAGTCTGTTTCCGACCTTGAACCATTCAAAATCCTATCTCAGCCCATGCAGATCCGTCACTGGTCTGATAATTAGCGAAATCTCCTTCCTTTGATTCTGGAGATACTCAAATCCGCTTGTGAGTACAACTTCTATACTCCCATCAACTATCAAATAACGGTCGTGGTGTTGAGGGACGGCACCGAGATCCACAAAAGATAGTTTGTCATGCGTTACCTTTAATGACTTCCTACAATTTTCATCAATCTTGTCGAAAGGTACTATTAGCTGTATCTGCTTATTGGGAATAATACCCCTTAGTAAATCTTCAAGATGCGGGATTTTTTTAATGTATTTGTCATACAGCAGAATACTCTTCTTCGCACCTTGGCACAGGTTCTTCAAATAATCTGCTGCCTCTTTGCGCTGTTCATCACCATTATAAAATGTAGCGATTACAGGCTTGATCTTATTATCATTGACATTTACGTACGGGAAATTGGTCTGGCCATCTGTGAGAATAATCTTATACGTCGTCAACGCCGCAAGTTCTTGCAGGGTCTGATTGATAAAACCGTTTTGGGCTAATTCATTTTTTAACCGCCTGTCTATTTGAACTTTGTTATGCTCAAACTGTCCTACATTGGTCAAAAACTCATTGTGGAAATAAGTCAGAATCTTCTGAACAAGTGGCTCATTATAGCCTTCCCCCCGTCTGAATTTCCAATACTCCACAAACAGGCTATGGTCCAGTACCATTCCGTATTTCCTGGCTACTACATCCTCTCTCATAATACTAACCTATTGCCATTAACTCGTCAAGTGAAGCGTCAAAGAATCCCTCTGGGAAATCCACGCTGTAGCGTCCATTGTCAGCTATCACTATACGCTCAAACTTACCCTGCGCATTCTGCTTATAATAGATAGACAGCTTTTCAGCATCATACTTCTTGCTATATATCTGATACTGAATCTTGTTTATGATATGTTCACTATGGGTTTCCACTATCAACTGCACGCCGGCATTAGCTATGATGGTCAAGAATTCGCCCAACTTAGCCTGAGCTTTAGGGTGAAGATGTACCTCAGGGTTCTCGATCATCAACACATCTCCTGGTTTTGCCCGCAGGCACATAATGAGTACTTTAGCCAAATAGCTGACCGCCGTTCCCAACTGGTTTGGCATCAGGCCTTTCACCTCGTCAGCATCGTAAGATACAATGATGTTCGAGTTCATTTCTTCTGTATGCACCTTAAAATCCATTCCAAGGATTTCTCTTAGCCAGTAGTCAACCATACCGCCAAGAGGGTGTTGCTCCTCGTCTGCAAACAATTTCAATTCAACAGGTGTATCTTTCTCTTTATAGAGTGTTCCAAACAGGTACTCTCCTTGCACTCCTACTGGATAGTCATCTGCCATTTGCTCCACTTTGTCATATCCGGTTCGGTTTGCACTGAGGTAATACATGTTCTTCTCCAATCCTATGGACTGTTTCTTCATATCAAGTTTTGTATCCTCGGCATTAACAAGTAGCTCTATATTTCCACTATCAGTTCCCAGAATAATATGATAATCTTCAAACACACCATATTTACATACGGCTCCTTTGAAACTGTAATCATACGGCTTCAACAGCATCCCGCCAACAGCATCCATTTTCTTCAAAACGGCAAGTATGGCTTGTATAGCTGCCGACTTACCGGCAGAGTTCACACCGGTAATAACTGTCAATGGTTTTAAAACAAGCGTTTCATCCACTATATCCATAAAACGCTCTATGTGCAAATTGTTTATCATTTATTCATCTCCTTATTTAATTCAAGGGCAAGCATCAGTCTTTCGCGGTACTTTACCACAGAATCGTTTCCAGACCGTGAAATCTTGTATGCATTGGCATCAATATATTTGTAAATGATATCTCGTAGTACTTCTCTGCTAGAATCCTTCCTCTCAAACAGAAATGCAATGTAAAGAATCTCAAAAAGTGTCAATGAGAATTTCTCTTCTATCCTTTGTGCTATATCTCGCCCAAGGTTTTCATCAATGTCTTTCAGCGAGGTTTTAATACGTTTTCTCATCGCTTTGACATAGTCTTCTGTAGCGTCTTCATTGACCATCTTAGCTACACCGCTAAGCTGTTTCGTATAGCCCTCATTAAAATAAGTGACAAAGGAGTTTGTTCCTTGGAGGATAGCACAATCCACAATAAGCCTTAAAGCAATATCTTCCTTGGTTGTATCGCTGTCTGCCTTACGACTATCTTTGGTCAGCGCCTTAAAGTGCTTGTCATTCAACAAATCGTCCATCAAGTCCGTCATACGGCCACGATACTGCAGTAGTCGTCTGTTGCGCTCACTAATTTGATGGACACCTATGTTTAGTCGGTTATACAGTTCTGCCTTCAGCTTTTCATCCATTGAAGATGTAATGACATTGAATGGAAGTTCAGCATACATCAAACGGCTCTTTGCCATTGAAGGCAGTTCTTCATATCGGCAATCCTCATACAAGTCCATCATATTCAGGTTGCGTAGTGAATACTTACCACCAAGGTAGTCCACGATAGACTTTATCCTCTCACCTCCGTCAAGCACCTCCAACTTTCCATCGCTCCTTCTGATCGCAGTAATACTGGTCAAAGGCAGTCCGGCCAAAAGCGACTCTATATATTTGCTCCGCTTGTCCAAGTCCCAGGCATCTCCGCTCAGCGAAGAAGGTATCTCCATCTTTCTGCCATTGCCCACCATAACCTTAATTTCATTCACTGAGTAATGTCTCAACTCACTGTCGAAATTCAACTTCGTTTCTCTGGTTGACTGGTAGTTCTCCAAAATATCTATTTTCTGCTTGTTCTTCTTAGGTTTCCCCAGAGGTTTCCCTTCTAAATAGGCTATCATTGAGCCCTTCACCTCATCCTTTGGGTCAAGATAATAAGCACCGCACATCTCAAGCCATTCGCTGTGTGGTATCATCGAACCCATCAGATTCTTCTCTCCAATCATCACCCATAGTATTCTCTTGTGATGAACGCGCAGATACTTCAATAATGCGTCCTTGCGAACCAGGAAATAGCCGTGGCTGTTATGGTTGGCACTGGTATCAAAGCATAGCAGTTCTCCCTTTGCATCTACAAGCTCTCCGTCCACATCAGAGTACCTCATATCCATTCCCTCAAAGAGTTGTCTTGAGGGCTTTAAGTAGGAAACGGTTCCTGGCTTGGAATAGTCATACTCCGACTCCCAGAGGAACTTCACGCAAGGTAACTCTACGTCAGCAACCTTCTCACGGCTCTTGGGGTCAAAAACTTCCTGATGCGTTATCCCCTCGTTTTCAAAATGCTTATACGCAGACGACCAATAATACTCACGTCCATACATCTCATAACGGTCCGACACCTCAGGCATCCACCGTCCGCCGAAATTCTGGTCAATAGCCCACAATGCAAAGTCGGCGAACTTGTCTTCGTCTATGATATAGCTCCTAATCTGATACCACAGGTTTCGATACACACCTGAGTCTTTCTCATGCGGCTCCGTCCAGTCCGGCATGGCCTGAAGAGCTATCCATATCGTGCCGTTCTCATCCTCGGTTTCAATCACCTTGGCCGGATCAGGCAGGTTGTCGTCTTTTCTGGTCCATTCTGTCCTTTCTTCGTTCCACTCGCTGTATTCTATGCTGTTCCACCAGTAACGTGATTCAGGTTCGAACCAAGCGGGTATCCTGCTTTGCACCAACATGGTTGGATCAAAATCTCTTAGATAAGGTTCCCACGTCCCGTCGTACTCCGTCACCCTGTCGTTCCAGCGGTCCTGCATCGGATAGTTGTCAGCCAACCGCGCCACCATCTCGTGCAAAGCAATCCATTGGTATTTCTTTCCGACACGCTCACCGGGATACACCTGTCTCATTCTGCCGTAGCCTACATTCTTGTCATATTCTCCAAATAGCTCTTCTTTATAGCCGTATCGCTCCATAATCCACTTCACAGCAAGATTACTAAGCTTTTGCGGGTCAAAATTCCAGCCGTATAAGCGACTCTGGAACACATAGCGCCCAAAGTCTCCATATATGGAATAGCCGTGTTCCGTAACCATCGACTCCAAAATGTAGTCAATGCCAGGTGTTAGCCATTTGCCATCCTTGTCTTTCTTTGAGTAAGCCTTCGTTTCTTCATCAGTGGGGAAACTCTCGGTAAATTCACTCGTATAGGGAGGAATAAATGTTTTGTCGCCAAGTTTGGTTTCGGGATAGAGACTAAGCGTATATTCTATTACTCCTTTAGCATAGTCCCTGACTAAGGCATTCGGGTATATCTCCCCCTCTTTGTCAAAGATGTAAGCATATACGCATTTAGCCAATTCTTGAAGACTGACAGAGGGTTTCGACAGGAGGGCACATCCGTACGCTGCTGCGTATATCCGCTCCATCACGTAAGGGTCATCCACTCCGTCAAACTTCTCTATAAGTTTCATCATCAGTTCAGCATCATCACGAACTAAGGCTATCAATCCTTTTGAGGCATTGTCACGGATACGCCTGTCCATACAGGTAGTAAACCATCCCAGTACAATAGCCGTTAGATACTTGGATTCTGCTTCTATCTCTGACTGTTCGAAATCTTCTTTAGCCCACGTAATCAAGGTTTCTACAGCATTGTCACGGTCGCCGCTCAAATAGTGAAGACAGACAGACCAGCGGTGGTCTCTTTTGGGCATAGGCCACTTCATCAGATTCCGATGCAGAAATTCCGCATTGAAGAAATGGTTCTTCGTGGGGCCAACCTGAATCAGTATGCTCATAAAGTTCCACGACCGCTGCTCATCGGTCACTACCTCATTGAAGTAATCCACCAACTTCTGACCAATGGTCGACTTCTTCCTCCAGAGCAGACTCTTCATCACACTGCCCACTACCTGGTCTGAATCTCTGTACTCCGGCAGAACATCATATACCTCCTTGCCATTCTTCTCAGGTATGATGATGGCCAGCGACTCTATAATCCCGCCATAGTACCAAAGGTCGTGTTCATCCTTAATAAACTGTCTCACCGTAGCCTCAGCATCCTCCGACTTGTCAAGCAATCGCTGCGCGGTCAGAAAATCATTGAAACGTTCATACGACAGATAGACTACTTCTTCGTAGTTTTTCTCACCCCTATAACGCATATTTCTGGTGAGCACGCCGTAAGAAACAAGTTCATACAACAATTCTCCGCTGCTGAACTTGTCAGTCTTAACACTGTCAGTCAGCCTAATAGCCTCATCCAGCGGAACTTCAGTTGTCAGATGCTCCACCTGATAGTCTATCAGCTTGTTCACGGCCTTCCTCACAATGTGAAGCTCCGGCATATAGTCTTTCCTCTGGGGTGAAGACAATTCTTTTTCAACGCCGGCTATGAAAAGGTCTATCACAGAAGAAATCCCCTGCATTCCCTCGTCTATACGTGTCAGGCCATTTTTGTGAAGCCCGTCACAGAACAGTTTAAGGAATAGCGGATTCTTGAATTCTGGCAACAGCAATGGTACTGAAGGCAGGGTAATGTTCGAGTTCTTGAAGAACAGTTTGATGGCATCAAAACTGCGATTTTCAAATCCCCTGTGGATAATTCTCAGAATTCCATCAAACGGTTCTTCTCCAAAAACAACACGGGTGTAGGTGCTCCTGATCGACATCACCAGCCCCAACCATCGATACTCTTTTATCTGATTTACAAACGAGCGGATATACTTGTTCCATAATTCCTTTCCTCCACCTTCGTTCAGAGCATCAATGAAAATAACAATTCGTTGTCCCGTTGTTTCTGCCTTGGCTTCCAGTGCCTGCAAAAATTCAGTGTCTGTCCCTTTGAACTTCAGTCGTTTAAAAATCTGTGTCCAAGGGTCTTCCTGTGCGTTGAAATGCTGTCCAAGGAAGAACAGGCTGTACCGTCCGTCTTTTCTTCGACCTTCCACAATGTCTGCCAGCAAATGTGATTTGCCCACACCTGCCTCTCCTTCTAAGAGGATAATGGGTTGATTGGCAGCTTGACATTCCGGTTCCTCAAGATAGCCTGTCAGTCTGTTTGACTCATAATAGAATTCTCTGGCATCCCTGATAGTAAAACTATAGTCTGTCTTTCTGCTCTTACTCTTATTTTGTATTTCTTTATCGTTATGGTTTTCGTTCTTCTGCCGTTCCTCAAGATACTCTATGAAAGACTGTACTGTTTCCGTCGCGGACTCAATCTGACTAGCTATATCCTCTATTGGCAACGCGACTACTCCGTCAAATTCAAGTTCATTGCATGTCTTGATGATGTCATTCACCTTTCCCGCAAGCTTCACAAAGATGTCACATCCCTGATCTTCTTTAGTTAGGTGAATACGCTGCCAGGCACTCTTGTATTTTGATAGTGCAGCCTTGAATCTCTCTTCAAATCTTTTGTTTCGGGAAAGCCCGTCAAAGGTTTTGGCTATATCTAGCTCTATATTGAGTTCGGGAGTGTATCTGGCTCCTAATGCATCGATTGTCTTTTTATTCTGTGTCTCAAAATCCTTTTCTGTGAATTCCGTCTTGTTGAACCAGAAATGAACCAGTCCTTCGCTTTCTTTCCTGCTGAGCATTTCCAGCAGCTCGTGCTTTCCCCAGTAGATGAACTCTGTGTCTTCAGCACCTTCTATTTTGTGCCATTGTGCCACTTTTTCCTCATAACGTTTCCTGGCTGATTTTGTTCCAGCCTTACCATCGTCCGGCAAGTCCTGCGGTACGGCAATAAAAAAACGCTTAACATTCTTGTGAAGTCTCAGAGCCGTCTTTACCGAATCGTTGATTTGGTCAAATTGTGATGCGCCAGGTGTGGATGCGAAAAATTTTGCTTGCCACATCCAAAGTTCACCATTCTCCAGTTCCCAATAACATTCCGCACCACCGTCCGGTCGTCCGTTACGCACAAATCTTTTGCCACCCGGCACTTCCATTCTGTGCGCCAGTTGGCAAACCAGTTCTTCAAAACCCTCATTCAGAGAGCCTAACGGTCGTATGTCATTGAAATCAATGTTCTGAGGCATATTAACCCAATTTAATGTGCAAAGTTAACGTTTATCCCCTAAAATTATTGCAATCTTTCGCAAACTTTATTCTTTTTTAAGACTTGATATTCACCTGGTAACGGTGAACCAAGTTCATATCGCCACATCCCTTTTACTGTCAATCAACCCTATGATTTCATTTCGCAGTCCCTCATGTATTTCGTATTTCTCAGCAAAGTCCTCGTAAGCAGGATGGTTGTCAGCCGCTTTGAAAGCTGTCATCATCATCCGAACAAAATGGGCGTTACAATGAATGTCTTGTTGGTACGTCAAATCATACACGTCAGTAATGGCGTCCTGATCATCTGCCGAATAAATGGCCATAACAGCACTTGCCAGAGCTTCGCTTAGGTCTCTCGCCACTTCAAAGTAGTTGTTTATCTTTACGTAAGTTTTGTCTGTAAAAAAGAAACGGTTTGTCTCAATAAACTCATTTATCGCGTAAATAGAGTTATACATAGGATAGCGGTTTTCCATTACGTTAAACCAATCTATGCCACCTCTGTTCATCACGTATATGACGCACGTATCCATTTGATTCGTCTCGTCCATTATAAGGTCGTATAGCTTCTTCAGAGCTTCATTGCTGTTTGCATACGTTGTCTTATTTTCTTGACCACGGGCTTCTACCTCAAAGAACACCTTACGGATATTCTCATCTTCATTCACTTCATCCAGAATAGCCTTGTCCAATTTCCATACAATGGTCAATCCCAAACTCTTGGCAGCGTTTTCAATCTTCTCTTCTTCGTAAGTCTTGTCGGGGATAGGGTCTGTTTTCTTTGCGCACTTCCTTCGTTTGGGGTTCCCAAAGGTCTGGTTGCAATAGATGAAGTAGTGTGTCTGCCTGAGGTTAGCTTCTTTGGCTGCCGTCATTGAGTCAATGATGTCATCCGCATTGATTCCGTTGGTAAAGAACTTTGCCTGGAAACCGATAACTTTCCCATCTTTCTCCACCACTTCCGTCTCGTTTCCTTTATGGTTCACTCGTTGGAACAAGCCGTTTTTCACGCCCATCTCTCTTCTGAAGAGATTACGGGCCAAATCTTCAAAGACAGACTGTTCTCTTCCTTGGTACTTGTATGCGAATGTTTGCCAATGAGGATAATATGGAGGCTTTATCATAGAACTTTTATTAGAAAAACTTTCTTCTTGATTATTATTATCGCGGTTCCTCCCCCATTGCGGCACAAATCAAATAAGAGCTAAACGCCCAAACATCTTTTGCCAAAGCTATGATCTTTTCACTCTTCATTCTTACTTCTTGACTTCTAGAATCCCATCTATCTCATGTGGCACAAACGGCCCCTCCTTACACTCAAAGATAACACTCCCTGACTCTAGCGACTCCAGCTTATGCCACACATTCTTAGGGATGTCAACCCCATAGTTGCCACTCTCCTGACTCAACACCACATCTTCTATGATAGCCCCATCATCATTGTGAGTAGTCACTCTAACCTTGCCTCGCAGGATAACGAAAGACTCATCCTTTGTTGGGTGCCGATGAATGGGTACCACAGTCCCTGGCTCCACCGCATTCAGCATCCGATGGCATTTATCCTCCAGCGACTGATGGAAGTTGTAGTTCATCCGCAAACGAGGTGATTTCCTCGCCTCTTCTGACACTTGATCGAGCAACTGTTCGTCAATTACCATACTCCCCTATCAAGTAAAGACTCACGAATCCTAACTACTATATTGTTCAGCATTCGAATCAAATATACGATCCATCAATTGCCATTTTTCCGCAGAAGACGCCCCCGCGGCGCAGCCCTGGAACTGAGAAACATACGCTTCCCATTCCGCCTGCCGAGGTAGCGTAGCCAACCGGGCCACGTCGCGCTCAAAATCAAAGGCATCCACCGTATCCATCACCATAAACAACGAGCGGCCGTGGCGCCAAATCTCCATCGACAGGATCCCCACCTCCCGCTGACCGGCAATCACCTCAGGCCATACGTGCCGATGCGCCTCCACATAACGGGAAACCATCTCCGGATCATCCACCAGCGTCAACGCCTGACAATACCTCTTCATCGCCCAAACCTCCTCACACCAAACCCCAACGCCTGACAATATCTCTTCATCGTCCAGACCTCCTCACGGCAAACACCCCAAACGCCAGTACCACCACAAAGCACAGCAGCGGCACCAGGTAGGACAGATAAATCGAAGAAGCGTCGCTCACCATCGCCTGCAGCGGCGTGAGCAGCGCACCGCCCAGGATAGCCATAATCAGCCCGGACGCCCCAATCTTCGTATCCTCCTCATGGGAAACACTCCCCAGCGCAATCCCGTAAATCGTCGGGAACATCAGGCTCATAAAGAACGACACCAGCATCAAGGCCGACACCATCCCCCATCCCCAGCCGGCACCAATAACTACCAGGAAACAGCACAGCACCGACATCACCGCCCCGAACACCAGCAGCCGCGAAGGTGCGAAAAACTTCATCAGCCAGGTATAAAGGAAACGCGAGGCACAAAAGCCGATAATCGTCC
>OCVV011352822.1_pt1 | contig 12550 bp, 5 predicted proteins | sample 1539721 | NCBI WGS metagenome assembly OCVV01 (sample SAMN02144230, study PRJEB22623) | gut metagenome | biome: sheep rumen | host: Ovis aries | place: New Zealand
AGGTTATTTCATTGAGGCCATTTCATGCAGGTCTTTACAAGAGCAGATATTGAAAATACTGGATTGTCCCCGGGGAAGGCTTCTCCGGGGACACTTATTTTTCATGGAAACATTTTCTGTTTTATTCTATAATTAAAGTAACTATGCGTATATAAAAGTAACTATGCGTATATAAGACTAATTTTGGCAGTTGGATGGCAGTACACCTTTATGGAGGTTTTATGAGGTTTTTGAAAAAAATCAAGGTGCCTGCTGCGTATATTATGGTACTGGTCTTCCTGTCGGCCCGGGTCCTCTCCCTGCACGCCGAGACGATCGCTGACACGGAAGAGCCGCTGCCCGCAGTGGAAAAGGAGGTCTCTTCCGACATAGACACATATCTGACGGAAGAGACATTTGCGGAAGACTTCGACCTGACTCAGCCTGCAGAAGCAGACGATCTTGACCTGACTCAGCCCGCAGAAGCAGATGATTTTACAGAGGAAGGCGTTTCTTCTTTACCGGAAGAAGGTACTCCCGACGATCAGGTGCAGCCTTCTCCCGGAGCGGAAGAGGCTCCTGCGGATCAGGATCGATCAGAATCAGAGGCCGTACCTCAGGAGGCGGAGCTTCCGGTCGAAAGCCCGGAGGAATCCGGGGAGCCGGTCTTTATCGAGGAGGAAAACCAGGGATCCGCAGACCAATACACAGGATTACAGGAATCCGATGATCAATACGCGGAGACACAGGAATCGGTCACAGAAACTCCCGGCGACCTTGAAGAGGCTCTGATCCTGGAAGAGGAGGCGGAGGAAGAAATCGTCATCCCTGTCGAGAACGGAGATATCAATACAGACAACGATGATCTGTTTGCCTCCTATGTGGACCGGGAACTGGAACTGGGAGAGGACCTGAAGACCGGGACTGCGGATACGGCTCCCCGGCAGATGCTCAAAGCCCCCCTCCTGCGGAGCCGCCTCGCGTCGTCCAGGCTCAATTCCTATAATCAGGCTCTCTACCAGGTCCTCCTGGAAAGGATCCGGCAGGTCGCCGCGGGAACACTCACCCATACTGTTTTCGAAGTGACTCCTGAAGAAGCCGGATTTGCCGACCTGCGCTGGAGCGCAGAGGATCTGGGAGTTGATGATGTAGTTACAAGAAACGGGGATGGAAAGGCCACCGCGATCAATCCGGACGCATCTGCTGCATTAAAAGGCATTCTGAGCTTCAGCTTCAATGCAGTCAATAAGGCTCTCCTTGCTGACTGTCCCTTTGATCTTTACTGGTTTGACAAGACCGGTGCGTCGACGGCCGTGGCTTTTTCCATCGGCGCTGTAAGATCGGGTGATATATATTCTTTAAAGCTGTCAGGAGTTTACACCTATAGATTCCTTGTATCGGCAGACTACTCCGCAAGCGGCGAGGCCGGTACCTATGATGTGAATGAAGAGATAGGCTCCTCTGTCCTGGAAGCGCGGGAAAACGCCCTGTCCATCGTCGACCAGTATAAGGACCTTTCGGATTTTGAAAAGCTGGACGCCTACAGGCAGGAGATCTGTGACCGGACCAGCTATAACTACAGTGCGCTCAGCAATGGCGATTCTTACGGGGATCCCTGGCAGCTGATCTGGGTCCTGGATGATGACCGGACCAATCAGGTCGTCTGCGAGGGCTATTCCAAGGCCTTTCAATATTTATGTGACCTCAGTGACTTTCAGGACCAGGTCGCCGACTGTATTTCCGTCACCGGTTATCTGGGAAACCTGGACGAGATCAGGGATCTGATTGCCCAGGGAGAGGCTAAGAAGAGCCTCCTCCTCACCAGGGGGCATATGTGGAATCTTGTCCTTTTGCAGGACGGCAGAAAATATCTGGTGGATATTACCAACTGCGACGGATATACGATCGGATCCGGAAACGGGGCAAGGGACCTTTTCCTGATCGGACTTAATACCGAAGAGGCATCTACAGGATTTGCGACGGGTGACAGCGGGTCGGGCTACAAGGTCTATACATCAAAAAAATCTTCAGGTTATACAGGCTATATCTATGACGATACTGCCTTCAGCCGGTTCGGACAGGAGAATCTCGAACTTTCAGAGGGGAGGATCTGTCTGGATGGCTGGTACGGCGAAGGCCACGCCCATGTCAATGTTCCGTTCGATTCTCTTGCGCCGACCTGTATACAGACCGGGCACAGCGACGGAAAGAGATGCGCGGTATGCGGCATGTATAATACAGAATATGTGGAATACCCCCTGACTGACCACACATGGGGCAGCTGGGCCATCACGAAGGCCCCCGACTTTGTGGCGGAAGGCGTTGAGACGGCCGCCTGTACAGTCTGCGGACTTGAAAAGACCAGGCCCGTGGACAAACTGATCCATGTGGAGAGCGTGAGCCTGGATCAGACCGGCCTGACCATGGAGGCCGGCAGCACGCAGACCCTGTCAGCCAGCCTCCTGCCTGACAACGCCTGTGACAAGACTGTCTACTGGAGTTCGGACAGGATCGATGTTGCCACGGTCTCCGGCACGGGCCGGATCACGGCTAAGAACACGGGGACTGCGACGATCACAGCGACAAGTGTAAACGGTCCCTATGTGAGCACAGCATCCTGCACGGTGGAGGTCGTGCCCCAGGATCTGGCCGGAGCTTCGCTGACCCTCCCCTCCTCAGCCCCTGTCTACAGCGGGGCCAGAAAGGAACCCGCCGTCACGGTCAAAGACGCTTACGGGAAGGTCCTGGTAAAGGATACCGATTACACGGTCGAATACAAGGACAATATCGAGGCGGGCACGGATTCCGCCTCTGTGACGGTCACCGGAAAGAACAATTACACGGGAAAGGCGGCCGGGTCCTTCTCCATCACAAAGGCCTCCCAGCAGCTCACCGTCAAGGCGGGATCGACCGGCCTTAAGCCGGGCGGTTCGACGACAGTCACCGTCAGCGGAGCAAAGGGAACTCTGACCTATACAAGCTCCGCCTCCACAGTCGCGGCAGTCAGCAGCAAGGGGAAAGTGACCGCCAGAAAACCCGGAACCGCCGTGATCACGGTCAAATCCGGTGCGACAGACAACTACAAGGCCGCGTCTGCCAAAGTGACGATCAGGGTCACGGCCATCCCCCTGTCGGATACGGGGATCACGGCATCTCTTTCTGCGAAGACCTATGTCTATAACCGGACGGCCAGAAAGCCTGCCGTCACAGTCAAATACAAGGCCGCAGTCCTCAAGGCCGGCACGGATTACACGGTCGCCTGGAAAAACAATGTCCATGCCGGGACGGGCAGTGCCGTCATCACCGGCAGGGGAAACTACAGCGGGACCAGGACCCTGAAATTCACCATCAGCCGGGCCCCTGTAGGCTCCGCGGTCATCACCGGCCTGCGGTCAAAGGTATGGACCGGAAAGGCGCAGACCCAGACCCCGGTGGTCAGGATCGGCAGCTATACCCTGAAAAAAGGGACGGACTATACCATATCCTATCAAAACAACATAAACGCAGGCAGGGCGGCTCTCGTGATCACCGGCATGGGCGACTACAGGGGGAGCTGCACAAAATATTTCGCGATCAATCCGGCGGCGACAGCACTCACAAATCTGACGGCCGGGCCCGGAATGATCAGTGTGAGATGGATGAAGCAGGCAGGGGACATCACAGGATACCAGATCCAGTTTTCCAGCACCGGCTTCAGAACCCAGGATATCCGCGAACTGGCCGGCAAGTGGAATACCTGCCTGCAGATCAGCCCACTCAGGGCCAACGCCCTCTATTCCGTGAGGATCCGCACCTACAAGGTGAGCGGCGGGATCAAGTACTATTCCGCCTGGAGTGACATAAAAACTGTTCGTACGAAATAAACATTGGAAAAATTGATAACAGACGGCCTGCCCATAGCCTGAGCTCCCCTGCCCGGCGATGACCGGCCGTCCGGAAGGAGACGATCTTGTATAAAGCGGTATTATTTGACCTGGACGGCACCCTGACCGAATCGGGGGAAGGAATCGTAAAATCGGTGCAGTACGCCCTGGAAAAGCTGGGGATCCCCACCCCGGATCCCAGGGACCTGCTCTGCTTTGTCGGCCCGCCCCTGGTCAAGTCCTTTATGAAATATTTTGACCTCAGCCGGGAAAAAGCCGATCGGGGAGTGGATTTTTACAGAGAGCGCTTTGGCAAGATCGGTATCTTTGAAAACAAACTGTACCCCGGAGTCCGCGGGATGCTGGAGGATCTGAAGGATAGGGGATATCTCCTGGCCATCGCCTCCTCCAAGCCCGAGGACTACATCCTGCGCATCCTTGATTATTTTGAGATCAGTTCCTTTTTTGATGTCGTCACGGGGAGCCTCATGAAGGGCGGACGCAACAGCAAGACGGAAGTCATCGAGGAGTGCCTGGCCCGCCTGGGCATGAAAAAGGACCGCAGACTGGCCGTCATGGTCGGCGACAGGGAGCACGACGTGAAGGGAGCCCTGGACGCCGGGATCGACTGCATCGGTGTCCTCTACGGATACGGGGACCGGGAGGAACTGGAAAAGGCAGGAGCCTCCCATATTGCCGAAACCGTGGAGGACCTCAGAACCTGCCTGCTGGCATCCTTCCAGGCTCAGGACCGGCCGGATCCCGGTCCTGAGACGGATCCGACAGTACCTGTCAAGGATGATGAAGGGACGCCCGGCGGCTCCGACACAGAAGCCCCGTCAACCGCAAACCAGACACCCGGTGTCCCCGATGCAACAGACCCGGAAGCCGGCAGCCTGCAGTCCGGCGGTCCCGATGCCCGGGATGCCCAACCCGGCAGCCTCTACGGTGACCTCCCCCTGCCGGAGAGACTCCGGCGGCAGCTGGATTTTGCCCTCGAGATCGACAAGGAAAAGAACATCTTCCGCCAGACCCACCTGTCCGGACACGGACGCAATGAAAATGATGCCGAACACGCCTGGCACATGGCGGTCATGGCCTGGCTGCTCAGGGAATATGCCAACGAGGAGGTGGATATCTCCAGAGTCATGCTCATGTGCCTGATCCATGATATTGTGGAGATCGATGCCGGAGACACCTATGCCTACGACCAGGAGGGCCTCGCCACCCAGAAGGCCCGCGAGGACGCCGCCAAGGAGAGGATCTTCTCCATCCTCCCCCCGGAACAGAAGGAGGAACTGACCGCCATATTTGATGAATTCGAGGCCTGTGAGACGGCTGAATCCAGATTTGCCCACGCCATGGACAACCTCCAGCCCCTCCTGCTCAACAACAGCAACCAGGGAGGGGACTGGCGCCAGCACAAGGTCTCCGCCGCCCAGGTCTATGGACGGCAGAAAAAGACCCGGATGGGCTCAGAAGAGCTCTATAGGGTCACGGACTCCATCATCCGGAAAAATATCAAGGAAGGAAACCTGCTTCCCTGACAGACTGCCGGCCGGAAAGAACCGCACGCGTCGTGCATCCAATAAACCTGCGGTTTGTTGCGGAGCGTTTATTCTTCATCGCGGGATCGTACCCATGATGAAGCGAGTTTCCTTTTTTGTTCGCGTATCCCACGATTGAAGTCACGGGTATTGCGCGATGAAGAATAAAAACGGGATCAGTTTTATCATACTTAACGTAAGAGAACGGAAACAAAAAGGATGAAAAAGGAAGTGACAGGAACACTGCGGAGACAGGGCGGCACCGAAGAGGACCGGACCCGCTGTGAGGAATGTGATGAGACCCGCTGTGAGGAATATGATGACGAGGCCGTGTCCGCCTTCAGGGAATTCAGGGAGACTGTGGCCCGTTTGAGGGCCCCTGACGGCTGCCCCTGGGACCGGGCCCAGACCCACGAGTCCCTCAAGCCGGAATGCGTGGAGGAGGCCGCGGAGGTGGTCTGCGGGATCAATATCCTCACTAAGACCGGAAGGCCGGACAGCCTGATCGAGGAGCTGGGCGACCTGCTCATGCAAGTGGTCATGCACGCTCAGATCGCCGAAGAGGAAGGCCTCTTTACCATGGCCGATGTCCTGCACTGCGTCAATGAAAAGATGATCCGCCGCCATCCCCATGTCTTTGGAGAAAAGAGCCTGGAATATATCCGGAAGCTTGCCGGACCACAGACTATGACGGAAAATCCCGTGGAGGAATCCTCTCTTGAGTACACCTCTCCGGAAGCTCCCATCCCGGCCGACTGGAAATACATCAAATCCCTGGAGAAAAAGGGCCGTGAATGGGAGGAAAAGTACCTGTTTGAGGCCTTTGACGAAGCCGGGGACCTGATCGGACAGGCCAGAACCAGAAAGCTGCGGGAAAGGTAAAAGATGATGAAGGTGTTTCCTTTTTTTCAGGATATGACAGACCGGACCTTCCTGGTCGTCGGGGCGGGCTCGATCGCCCGCAGAAAGATCAGGCTGATCCTGCAGTTCACGGACCGGGTCCTGGTCATCACAAACAGGAAGGCAGGTTCTGACCGGGAAGCAGGAGACCTGACCGCCTTTGAAGAGGCCGGCGCGGAGGTCCTGAACCGGGCCTTCAGGGACGCGGACCTGGAGATGGCGGATTTCTGCATCGCCTCCTCGGACGATTCCGCCCTCAACCACCATATCGCAGAGCTCTGTCTGCGCAGGGGTATACCCGTCAATGTGCCCGACGACCCGGCCTGGTGCAGTTTTTACCTGCCTGCCGTGATCAAAAAGGGAGACCTGATCATCGCCGTGTCGACGGGAGGGAAGAGTCCTGCCATGGCCGGCTGGCTGCGCAGACGGCTGGAAAAGGACCTGCCGGACCATATCGAAGAGATCCTGGATATCATGGGCCGGCTGCGGGAGTGGCTCCCGGACAGAGTGGCGGATTCCGGCAGGCGGGGAAGGATCTACAAGGAAGTTCTGGCCGCATTGACATGCGGGGAGCTCGAGGTCTCTGAGAACGGGGTAAGAGACTATGTGCTGAAGAAGCTGAAGGAGAATGGAAGCGGGGATCAGAAACAGGAGGAATTTCCCGCCGGCCCTTCCATTGGCCCCTGAAACCAGGATGGTTTATGGGATGTTGTTGCGACCATAATGGTCAAAAACATCTGTGTTCTGACAGGCGTTAGAAAAATGCAGGATAGACTGACAGGGTCAGTCAGGGTTCGGATACATAGAAATTGACCGGACGGGTTTCACAAAACTGACTGGAGTGGTATTGCCGTTTTGATGTTTTTGTTTCTGCCGGGAGGTATGATCATGACCTATCTGACTAATCTGATGATCATTCTGGGCAGCCTGATCATGCTGCTGAGTATTTTGCAATACGGGAATTTTCTTCGTAAGCGGGACCGGATCAAGGTCATCTCCGGCAGAAGAAACGTGCTCCTGGCCCCCTTTATCCTGATGATCCTCTTTCTTGCCGGATATATATGGATCGGGGCCGCAGGAAGGCCCTCCCCTATGGTCGGGGCCATCCTGTTCGGAGGCAGCATATTTGTTTTTCTGGCCATCCGACTCTTTTTTTCCGTCGTGGAACGCGTCTATGGCAATGAACTGCAGCGGTCGGCCCTGTATGAGGAGATGCGGGGAAATCTGGACCAGTATACCAGGGATGCCCTGGCCGTTTTCAGAGTCAATCTGACCGGGGACAGGATAGAAGAAGCAGACGGCCGGGATCTCTATGACAGCGACAGGACCTGCGGAACCTATTCCGGCCTGCGCATAGCCCGCGCCCCCTTCCTCCTGTCGAGGTTTGATCCTCCGGAGGACGCCGGGCTTTTCACCCGGGAGGGCCTGCTGGAGGAATTTCAGTCCGGCAGGACCAGTGCCCAGGAGATCCTGATTACAAGACGACAGGACGGCAGCGTCTGTTTTGTAAAGATTCGCGCCGCGCTTGCCGCCAAGCCCGGTTCCGGCGATGTGGTCGCTTTTATCACAGAGCAGAATTATGACCGGGAGATCGTCAATGAGACCATCCTGAAAAAGGTCCTGGCCGGCCAGTATGATATGATCGCCTACCTGGTCCAGGGACGCTATCATGTACTGATCGGCGAACCTGACCAGGATCATCAGAACTCGGTTTTCCCGCGGGAAAAAACCGGGAGCTATTCCGATTATATTTCCGGACAGGTGGAACCTGTGCTGGAAGGTTCCGGGGAGGAGCGGGAGGCGGCGCTTGCCTCGCTCTCTCTGGACCATGTCGAAGAGACCCTGCGCAGCCGGGATTTTTGTGAGTCCATGGTCGCGTGCAGGATCGGCGGGGAGACCTACTATAAGCGCTTTACCTACTACGTGGTCGACCGGGAGGCCGGCTTCTACATCCTGCTCAAGGCGGATATGACCTCGGTCCAGAAGGAGCAGATCCGCAGGACCAGGGAGCTGGCCGCCGCCCTGCAGGAGGCCCGGCGGGCCAGTGCCGCCAAGACAGCCTTCCTGTCCAATATGTCCCATGACATCCGCACGCCCATGAATGCCGTGATCGGCTTCACCAACCTTGCCCTGCAGGCCCAGGACCCCGATGAGGTCAGCACCTATCTGGAAAAGATCATGGGCTCCAGCCGGCACATGATGGACCTGATCAACGATGTCCTGGAGATGAGCAGGATTGAGAGTGGAAAGATGGAACTGCAGGAGAGCCCCGCAGATCTGTACAGACTCATGGAGGAGGTCCGGGAGCTGTTCGAGCTGCAGATGCGGGAAAAATCGATCCGCTATCATGTCGACTGCACGGGCCTCAGGGACCGCTATGTCCTGTGCGACCGGGGAGCCCTCAGCCGCATTCTCTTCAACCTCGTCAGCAACGCGCTCAAGTTCACGCCCGAAGGCGGCCGGGTGGATGTCCTGCTGGATCAGGAGGAGGGCGGCGCAGACGGCGCCTGCTTCTGCTTCCGCGTCAGGGACACCGGGATCGGGATGTCCCCGGAGTTCGCGCAGAAGGTCTTTGATGCCTTTGAGCGGGAGCGCAGCTCCACGGTCAGCGGGATCCAGGGGACCGGGCTTGGCATGGCCATCACCAAACGCATCGTTGACCTCATGCAGGGGACGATTTCTGTCACATCCGCTCCGGGGAAGGGGACGGAATTTACGGTCCGCGTCCGGCTGAAAGCTGCTGAGGAGGTCCCGGTCCGGGAGACTGTGACAGAGTGCGGACAGGGAGAGGATCTGTTTAAAGGCATGAACCTGCTGGTCGTCGATGATATGGCCGTCAACAGGGAGATCGCCTCCATGATCCTGCAAAAGATGGGCTTTACCGTAGATACGGCGGCCGACGGCAAAGAGGCCGTGGATAGGATCGCCGCCTCGCCCCACTGCACCTACCAGGGCATTCTCATGGATATACAGATGCCGGTCATGGACGGATATGAGGCCTCCGAGAGGATCCGCGCCCTCTCTGATCCCTATCCCGCCCGGATCCCCATCATCGCAATGTCCGCCAACGCCTTCTCTGAGGACGTCAAGGCCTCCCTGGACGCGGGCATGAATGCCCACGTGGCAAAGCCGATCGATATTCCCCTCCTGCGCAGGACGCTGGAAGAGGTCCTGGGGCCCGTCTGTCTGAAGATGAAAAAGAAGCGGTCTGCTGCCGGAAAGGATCCGGGGGGCCATTCCGGCGAGCATCATGCCGAAAAGGACGAAAACTTCCCGAATTGAGCGCTGAAAGCTAAAAAATTTCTAAAAAGTTACGCAATTGTTACAAAAAAAGTTGAATAATAGAGATGAATTCTTTATAATCGGAAGGTGGCAAATTCGATTCCATTAAGAAAGACCATTTTAATGATCCATTTTCATTGAAATCGTAAAAGAATGATTTGAGAATTCAGCTTTCTGCTAAATGGATGACCCCCGCCCTGTGAAAAAACAGGCGGGGGTTATAAATGTGCGGTCCGGACAGGGCCGGAGATTATGAGGTTTTTTTCTATTGATCAATAAACATTTTAAAGCCGGAAAAAATGTCACAGCCGCAAGGCGCCTGGCGGCGATCCTGATGACCGGAACGCTGGCCGGAGCGGTCGCGGCCGGAAGCGCGGCTCCCACCTATGTGTCCGCCGCGACCTGGCAGGAGAACGCCAACTATATTTTTGACTATCTCACACAGAGACTGAACTACTCGGAGGCTGCAGCCTGCGGGATCATGGCCAATATCCGCTGCGAATCCACCTTCAATCCCCATGCATGGAACGCGGGCGGTGGCAGCTACGGTCTCTGCCAGTGGACCGGAGGGCGCTACAGCCGTCTGCGCAACTGGTGCGGATCCAACGGCTATGATTATACGACGATCGACGGACAGCTGGCCTATCTGCAGTTTGAGCTGGAAAACAACTATACGGGCGTGGAGAGCGTTCTGCGATCCGTGGAAAATACCCGGGACGGGGCTTATACGGCCGGCCAGTACTACTGCTACCATTTCGAGGCGCCTGCCAGCCGCGGCAGTGTGTCCGTCTATCGCGGCGGACTGGCCAGCGGGACCTACTGGGATTCCTACCGGCCTGCCGAATGGTATGAGGACGACGGAGTCTGGCACTATGTGCTCCGGGACGGCTCCTACCAGACAAAGTGGCTGACCCTGGAGGATGAGACCTTCTATTTCGACGAGGACGGCAACCGCATCAGCGGCTGGCAGACCATCGACGGAAGCCGCTATTTCTTTGACGAAGAAGGCGTGATGGTCACCGGCTGGTACAAGATGGACGGCCGCAGCTATTATTTTGCCAAAGACGGCGCCCTGGTCACCGGAGTGGCCAAAGACCAAGACCAGATCTATCTGGTAGATGAGACGGGGGCGGTACAGGCCTCCGCCGATATGAAGGAATATGCTCCTGTCTGGATCGCCCAGGCGGAAAAGAGAAAGGAAGAGGAGGAAGCAGCCCTCGCCCTGGCACAGACCGGGGATCAGGAAGAGACTGCGGCCGGCTCGTCCGCCACAGCCTCAGCGGCCGCGCAGGACAGCCTGGATGGCCAGGCGGCCCCTGCATCAGGAAGGGATGCGCTCGCGGCAGATCTGCCTGCTGCGGCCTCCACCGGCCTGCAGACCGCCTCTGCGGAGTCCGCTTCGGCGGCTTCATCAGGATCAGTGGCCGGCAGTTCCGCGCTGTCTGAGGGCCATCTGAGCGCCTCTGCGGGCACATCCGCCGAAGAGACGACACACAGCAACACCGGCATCCCCGGAATCCTTCCGGGCGGCGCCCGGGCAGACGCAGCCGGACAGACCGCCGCTGAGACCGCCCCCTCGCTTCTGAGCAGGCTGGCCGAAAGCTTTTCCGGCGGAACCGAAGGAAATGCGGAGAGGAAGGATGCCATCCCTGCCCCTGCTCCCGCAGAGACGACTGAGACAGCAGACGATTCCGCGGCCTTGCCCACAGCAGAGCCCGCCTCGGAGGAAGCCTCAGGCGGATTCACAGACGATTCCGCGGCCCTGACTACGACAGAGCCTGCCGCCGGGGAGGCTCCGGCCGGGACTACAGGCGGGCCCGCTGCAGTCCTTGCGGTGATCCCGGATGAGGAACCGGCAGAGGAGGAAGCCTACAGCGATGCAGCCGGGGCCATGCTGGCCGCCGCTGTCGGCCAGAGCGAGGAGGAGGAAGCGGAGATTCCCTTCAGCTTTACCGGTCTCTTTGAAAGAATGACCGGCAGACAGGCCGCCGGGAAGGAACCGGCCGCCCCTGTCTATACCCTTCCCTTCCCCTATACCGACGCAGCCGGCATGCTGGCCGATCAATATGACCGCTATCATCAGAGTGAGGACACCCTGGCCGCAGACGACGGATCAGACGACGTTTCTGCTGCTTCCTCCGGTCAGATGGCTGCCGCCGGCCTTACGGCTGAGCAGCCCGCCCTGGCAGCAGCGGATCCTCAGGCAGATGCAGATTCTGCCGCGGAAGGCATTTCGGAGACCGATCTGACCCTGGCAGCTGCCGGCGTCTCCACTGCTGAGTCCGATCAGAGCGGTGAAGACTCCGGTTCCGGCACTTCAGACAGGACGGATACTACAGCCGCCCCCTCCGGGGAAGAAACCAAGGAAGAGAAGCCCGGGGAAGAGAAGACAAAAGAAGAATCAGATACAGACGAATCAAACGAAGAGGATTCAGACAAGTCCTCCAGCCGCACGGATGATGAAAAATCCGGCGCAGATGAGGAAGAGGACGACAGGGCAGGATCCGAAACCGGTCAGGAAGAGGACGACAAGGCTGATTCCGGGTCCGATCAGGAAGAGGACGACGATTCTGATACTTCCGACAGGAAGGATGAGGACGGCAACGAGGACGCCGGCTCTGAAGAGGATGAGGGCACCAGAGATGAGAAGGAAAAGGAAAACTCCCGTGAAGGCTCCACTGATCCTGACAGGGATGGTTCTGAAGAAGATTCTGCGGAAGATTCTGAAAAAGAATCTGAAGAAAAATCTGAAAAAGAATCTGAAGAAGGGGCTGAAGAAAAATCTGAAGAAGAATCTGAAAAAGAGTCTGACGGCGGCTCTTCTGAAAAAGAATCCTCCGGCGAAAAAACCTCTGAGAAGGATACTTCCGATCAGGACAATTCTGATGAGAAAGAATCCGAAGAGGTAGAATCCGGAGAGGACGATTCAGACGATGAGAAGGAGTCTGATGAGGAGGAAAAGAAGGAAGGAATCCGCCT